>Ga0228710_1001842_pt1 | contig 32619 bp, 19 predicted proteins | sample MedpolnodulmetaG_FD_177995 | JGI IMG/M metagenome (GOLD analysis project Ga0228710, IMG submission 177995) | Root nodule microbial communities from Medicago polymorpha collected in Santa Monica, California, United States - pink nodules | ecosystem: Host-associated > Plants > Roots > Nodule... | reverse complement strand
TTGATATGACTTTGCTTAAAAAAGTCAGATTACTTCATTCACTTTCTGGTTGCTGTTGCTGTAAAAAATGGAAATCGGAGGCAGAAGATTGAAAAACATAGAAACAATGGCGGTCGAATCAGTTACACAATCAGCACCACCACCGAGATCAAAACGAAACAACACATTCACAGAAAACCCGAAAATACCCATAGCAATTGCTCTTCTAATTGCCGATGCAATCTTCGTCTTCCTCATAATCGCATTTGTCCCTTGTAAGTTTCTTTGTTTCCATATTCCATGAATCGAGCTAATAATTATGATCATGAAATAATAAATAATATCTTCAATTTTGGTAATAATTTCAGATACAAAAATAGATTGGGATGCTTACATGTCACAGGTTAAAGGATTTCTAGGAGGTGAAAGAGATTACAAAAATCTAAAGGGTGATACCGGTCCTCTTGTTTACCCTGCTGGTTTTCTCTATATTTACTCTGCTTTTCTTTACCTTACTGGTGGACATGTTTACCCTGCTCAGGTATTCGCTTCATTTTAATGTTTGTTATTTACTTGTTCATCACTGCATGCTATTAGTGATTCATGACTTCTCATGTTTTCTCTTTTTCTCATTGCAGATTTTGTTCGGAATTTTGTATATCATTAATCTTTCAATTGTTCTCTTCATCTATGTCAAGACTGATGTTGTAAGCACCAATGTCCTCTGTAGCTAGTTCAATTTGGATCCCGAAGGCGTCTTTGTTATCTATGGTGTTAATTTCGTTGTTTTTGAAATTTCTTACAGCTTCCATGGTGGGCTCTTTGCTTGCTTTCTCTGTCAAAACGAGTGCATTCTATCTTTGTTCTTCGTCTCTTTAATGATTGTGTGGCCATGACACTTCTTCATGCTGCATTGCTCTTTCTCATCCACCGAAGGTGGAATCTGGGTTTGATTGTGTTCAGGTAAAGTCTATCTTCCTAACTTATCTTTCCGTAAGGCTAAAATGTTTACATGACTAACATATACTTATTTTGTTAGTGCGGCTGTTTCGGTAAAGATGAACGTGCTTCTTTATGCTCCACCTTTACTGCTCCTCATGCTAAAGGTATGTACTATACTTACTGTTGAGTATGCAGCATCTGTTAATATTACTATCCATTGGCAACCATAACGGTGCTCATGTGGCTTCCTCTTCTTTTCACACACGCAGGCTATGGATATTGGTGGCGTGTTATTGGCATTAGCTGGTGCAGCATTGGTTCAGGTTCCTTAACATTCTGTTTACTTGATATACTTGTGATGCTATAACTGCAAACTTTTTTGTGGCATTAGACTTTATTTCTGTATTCTTAAATGCTTTTGGTATTTTAATTTCCTCATACAAAACAAAATGCTCTACACAGTTAACAAATCTTTAGCTTCCTGATGTCTGGTGCATTTTTTTTTCTCAAATATTGTTTTCTTTATTTTCAGGTGAGTTTCTCTTCTTGGGCTTCATGATTGATTGGTTCTAAAGGGTGAGATGTGTCTCATTTTGGTGACATTTGTTAATTCCTATCCTGATGGATGCCTGCTGCAGATATTATTGGGGCTTCCTTTCCTGGTTTCACATCCAGTTGCATACATATCAGGAGCCTTCAATCTTGGCCGAGTCTTCATCCATTTCTGGTACTTAGTTTTTTAAGTTTGTATTGTGATATATGCTTGATAAGAATGTACTCTGCAGACAAATTTAGTCTTATGCTAAAATCTAAATCCTCGCTATGGTCCGTGGTTCTCCTTGGCCTTGCATGAGGAGGGCATTCTTCCTCTAATCTAAATTCATTATTATTATTTTTTTATAAAGTCATAAAATTCAATTTGAAAGCTGTTTTTCTGTGGTCCAGTAATGTTGATTAGACAAGGCCTATGAAGCCCGGATACGTGGTACGGATACGGGTACAATACAATACGGGTACGCGGATACGCGAAATTTTTAAAATTAGGATACAATACGGCTAAGATACGTTAACAAAATATTTATACTAAAATTTATATGCATGTAAAATACTTAAAAAAACATTGATTACTCTTCAATACCATATAATCATAAAAGTCACAATTTACAAAATATAATACATGTGATCAAAATAAGAAATGTAAAGTTTTCGTATAAATCATATTCTATTTTCATTCGTATGTTAGGTTATCTCCTCTCTCTCGTTACTTTCATCCACCAAAAACATAATTTTTAATTGGTTATCGAAAAACAATTACAGTGATTCATATCTTAAACTGAATAATATACATCTCCATTGAATTTTCACAACACAGTCTCATTTTTTTTACACTTCATTTTTTTAGGATACGTCTTTGTGAAGTATCTTATAAGTATTTGTGTGTATATGTCAAGTATCTTTAAGTATCCGATAAAATATATATTTTAGATTAAAATAATTAAGTCCGATACTCCGTGGGTACGTATCCGAGAGTATCCGCGGAGTATCGGTATCCGATACGTATCCGATACAGGTACGTCTCCATTTTGGAGTATCCGGGCTTCATAGGACAAGGCAAATAACTCAAATATCATTAGCAATCTTCTGGATCTAAGAAACATAATTAGAGAGGTTCCTCCAGATGCAATACATAGGCTAAAAAGCTGCTAAATATTTGATTCCTTATACGGTGGTTAAATGGAGATATGATTTGTAATTTTTAGGTTAGGGCTGTTGGCAAGTGTCTAAAATATATTTGGACTCTACACTCTAAACTTCATGTATTAGATTCAGAAAAACAGCTGATTTTCTCTCTCTATTCTCCCATCCCATGTCTTCATTTGTATATAATTTTTCTTTATTGGTTCTGGAGTTTATGAAATAAAAATACAAAGATTGAAACCTTTTATTAATTCTCACCTAATGTTTCAATCTAAGTGAATGCATTGGTCTCTCCATTTAGATGGATGGAATCTGATTGAACTGGTACCAAACAGAATGTGATTGAACAATACAAGACTTTATTAATAACAATTCTGGGGAATTAGTCATAACCAGAATGTCCTGTATACACATATTACAACTGATACAGAAATATAACAATTAAAATAAGGCTTAGACTCGGGTTCCTCTTCCAGATTTTGAGAGCTTGGTCTTCTCAGCCCCTTCTCCTGCAATATTCCTTAATGAGAGGTCTAACAGAATCCTTCCCACACCCATCTTGTTATTCTCATATCGGCCAAAGCAGCATATGATACTCCTTTGTGCAAAACCCTGGCTGAGAGATCATTAACCCGAGTACTAAAAAGAGGATCAGTGGATTTAATTGGCCTTTTACTGCTAAGGATGATTCAAGGTGGTATTTCTGTCACATGTAAATGTATAAGGCTATCTCTGTCTTTTGAAAAGAACCAACAGACCAATTCCTCTCCCTCTCTCTCTCTCTCTCTCTCTCTCTCTCTCTCTCTCTCTCTCTCTCTCTAAATCAATTGTGGGAGGTGAAAATTTCAGTAGAGGGGTCGATGCTGGGATTTGAAAGGGTTTGCGTAATTTTGTAGTGAATGTATTGCACTTAATACCTATACCCGTTTCACTTAAGTCCAAACATCAAGGGGTATTTTGAGTTTGTGACCGTCCTTTAAGTTTTCTTTTGGGGCTGAGGGTGGGGTGGGTGGGTGTAAAGTGTAATTTACCTTTATTTTATATCGTCTACTTGGGTTTTCTGATATTATTCCCATTGTATGTTATCAGGTCTGTTAACTTCAAATTCATCCCTGAACCAGTATTTGTATCCAAAGGATTTGCAATCTTTTTGTTGGCTGCTCACCTCATAGCACTTGCTGCATTTGCACATTATAGATGGTGCAAGTAGGTATAAACGTTATATTTTATTATTTTCTATTCAGAAATGGGTTCTAAATTTTTTGGTTAAAGTACAAGGAACCCCATCAACTAACAGTCAATGGGAAAAAACCTTGTGGTTTAAGAAACCACAATTTGATTTCTTGAACTTACCAAATCATGCATGTTGATTCCCTACAGGGGTTTCTCCTCATGCACAAGGGGTTAAATTTACCCTTCTGCTCTGTACTACTCTGAATTTATTTAGCGAGTCGAGTTACTGAGTTTTGAACCACACGGAGGTTTTCTTCCATTGACCTATAGTAAGAGTGGGTTATGTGCATTATAGTTAAAAAAAATCTTGATTATTCCTGTCAAGTTAAACATTTGATAAATTCTTTATCTTTTCTTTCTGCAATAAATAATGTGAACCTAACCTTGAGCAAGCAATGCTGCATGGTGTTGTATGTTGTGCAATAAAGTTCCAACATCCAATAAGATTATAAACTAAGTGTTCTGGACATGGAAATATTGTGATGGCTTAGTGAAGTACAAGATTAGATAAGACAAGGGATGAATATATTAAAAAAGCAGGCGTATCACGTAGTGAAGAAATGATGGTAGAATAGTGTCTAAGATGGTTTGGTCATGTGGAAATATAAGATTGATAAAAGCCGCGGTGAGAAGAATTGAGGGGATGAATAGTGACCCAATATTTAGAAGTAGAACTGTAGAAGAAGACTAAAAAGAAATTGTAACTGAAACTGAAACCATTAAAAAGGAATTAAAGCTTCTTTCTACTCCAAAGACGTGTTTTTTGATAGAACATAATCACCTTATTTGTTCCATATAGTTGAGTTTACTCCACTTGGTGGTAAATGTTTTTATTGTTCTTGTACTGCTTATGTTTAATTCACCATGCCACCGAAAATTCCTATTGTAATTAGAATATATGGGATGCCGTCTATCAAAAACAAAAAAAGTATATGGGATGCCAAGATATATCCGTTTGACATATTGATGCAGATGGATTATATATGTTTACTTATTTAGTTGCTTACAGACATGAAGGAGGTCTTCTTAAGTTTCTGCATTCAAGATATGTCTTTATGAGAATGAGGTTTGCACTTTTCTTCTCCTCCTCATTTAAGAAGCATGGCAAGAGCAGTTCATCATCCATCAAGATCCTCTCTAAAGAACGTAAGTAATTAGTCTTGTGTTGAATTTAAAAGGATAAGGTCACTTCCATTTTTCATGATTGGTGATACCTAATATTGGCTCTCTCTCAGATATTGTGACTACTATGTTTGTTGGAAACTTCATTGGCATCGTATGCGCTCGGTCGTTGCATTATCAGTTCTATTCATGGTAAGTGTGCTGGAAATGACCTTTGTTTTGTGAACGATGCTATTACTTGCTTTAGATGCAAAAGTTGTTTGGTTTAATTGTACTTGTCAAAATAATTTAAAATAATGAAAGAAAAAAGGTTCACATAACAATTAATTTTTCCTGTTATTTTCATCTACTCGATGACTGTGTTTACTTTTAGTTATTTATATATGGGTTTTTATATCATGGGTTTTTATATATGGGTTTTTCCTTGTCAAAATAATTTTGTATTGGAACTTGTACATTTAATATTAAATATGAAACTTTTGAATAAATAATTGTTGTTTTCCAAGAAAAAAGTTACTAGCCATCCTTATTTAACTTCTGTGAATAAAAATTGTCTTTTGGTGTAAGTTTATAGCCATCCTTTCATCCTTTTTCACAGTTCCATTAATACTGGTATTTCCATTTTTGCTGTCCTTCTTGAAGATGTATCATTAGTTAACCAATTTTTTCTGTTGGTGGCCAATATTAGTTCTCTTGTATCATATTTTACCATAAATTTTACCATATTTATGCCGAGCTTTCTTGAACTATTTATGCTATTATGCACATAATAACACTGCTGTTTCACGTTTGTGGTCTTGTAATGTATTCTAACAAATGCAAGGTGCTAATCTTGTAATTTGGCTTACGGTACAGGTACTTCTATACCTTACCATACTTGTTGTGGAGAACACGCTACCCAACATTGATTCGGTAAGTTAACTTACATCCTTGCTTTTGTTCGACTTTCTTTTATAATTTTATGTTCTATTGAATTCATAAATGATTATTTTCTCTATACGATCAAGTAGATTGATTTTGTTTGTGGGAGTGGAGCTGTGCTGGAATATCTATCCTTCAAACAACATTTCATCAGCTTTACTTTTCTGCCTTCACTTAATTATTCTCTGGGGTTTGTGGTCTGCTCCTCCTGAGTATCCTTATGCAGAAAAAGAACCATCATCCCAGAAAGACAAATAGAAGTTCAAAGGTTCCACTTCCTCTATTTTGTGGAGGAATTGGATGGCAAGTGATTTTCCCTAATCACTCCTTCCCCTTTGATGTAAATGTTTGTTTGTGGTCTATCTGAGAGATAGTCTAAGAATTGCTATTTGCCCAACTGTGTTGTAAAAGAGAATACAGAATTTAGGAGCACCAATCAGTTTAGATTACGGGTGCCACATTTTGACAAGTTTTTGTTTTATTTTCACTTTCATTTATTTATTCGAAAATTTTATACTCAGTTATGTTTTCAGGCTGAATGTATCTTAGAAGGAATTATAGGTGTTTGATAGCATAAATGAGTTATTGTCGAGTAGGATTGAATGATTGATATTCTTGCATAAACTTGATTTTTTTTTTCTTCTTTTGGTATATCAATACACTCAAGATATACTATTGGAATTAAAATCTTCATTATTGTTATATAAAATGTGTGTATAGGCTAATATGAATAAAAGAAAGGAAATTACTAATTGGTGCCCCTGGGCACTAGATAAGGAAGCAAATATAGGAACAATATCTTTTATGTATCTTAAGAGGTGATAAAGTTTTAAGTAGTGCATGTTTAAAATCGCAGTGAAGTTCACTAAAGTAATTTTTCTTTCTGACCAAACAAAAAAAGTTTCGCCAAATAGATGATTTTTTGAAGTTTTAAAGTTTAATTTTGTCAAAATCACCTTCAATTCAAATATGTACGAATACGTTCTTAGGAGGGAATCATATTGGAATGACTACCTCAAGACTTATTAAACTCCACTACTTACTCGGACTTCAAAGGATGTAAGTTTATTCAAAGGACATGTTAAATTTATCTTTTATATGACTTTAAATTTCATCAGTACCAAATTTTATATGACTGAATGATATGATTTTTTCTTATGCAAATATTTGTTGTTAGTAAATTGTTAGAGAAGATTAATAGCAAAGGAAAATGTTAGTTTTTGGGGATTGAATTTAGGATTTCCTTTTTAAGTCTCGTTGAATCAATTAGCTCATCAATCGGACAATTATTTTAAGTACAACCTTCTTTTTTCACTACTCGTTCAAATTTTCTTCGTCAAAGTCCTTGATTTCTTCCGTTCTCTCTTCATTTGTATAAGTATAGAGACTTCAGTAACAACCGACACATGTCTTTTTAGTGAACTAACGAAAATCAAGTGTTAACACTTGACACGTGAGACAGGTCTCCCATTCTCTCTTTACTGGTAGTATTTTTTTTTTTTAAATAACCTCAAACTTAAATTAAATTAATTTAAAGGATTTTGGCTGAAATTTCAATTTTTTTAAGGGAGCGGTAAATTTGTACAAGACAAAATGGTCCTTTTGGATTTGGCATGAATATCCTTGAACTTTGTGGACCTAAGCCAGAGAGTCCTTTATTGGTCGCTCACAAAGTTGATTCAGCTTTTGAAACTTGTTGAAGCACTTCCATTCCAGAAGCGTCCTTTGTTCAAAATTCAAATCATGGTAAGCTTCCCTCTCTCTTATTTTCTTTTTATTAAATAAATAATAATAATAATAATAATAATAATAATATATTCATCGTTGCGTTGTTTTATCCCTGCTTATACTTCTCTCACGAGAATCCCCAATTTCAATATTCAACCAATTAGGGTTTCCAAAATCCGAAAATGTGCTTGTTAAGCCTCGTAAATCTTTACCGTGCTAAAAAGTTCAAACTATGAGTAACTTAGTTGGTTTTGATTTTGAATTTTTCGTGATTTGATTAGGGATTTTCTAATATTAGAGAATGTTGCATTTGTGAAGTTTTTATTTATCATATGGTTCCTTTTTTTTCTCTTTTGATGATAGGATGCACATGACTCAGAAGACCCAAAGCAAAGCACTGCTGATATGACTGTTTTTGTAAGTTTTTAAACATTTTCACGAGTAATGTTTTTTGTTCCAATCACTATTGTTCTGTGATGCGCTATTTTGTACAAAGTGTTGTAAAATTAGCGGCTATAGTGACGCTGTAGTGTAGCGGCTTCTGAACTAATCACTATCATTCCGTAATACGCCATTGTGTACAAAGTGTTGTTAAATAGTAGCTATAGCACTGTAGCGTAGCTGAATTCAAACAAACTGCTATTTTTTTGCAATCCATATTTGACAACGCTGATTTGGCTCTAGCTAATGTTTGTCGAGCCATTGCGTACTGATTGGCCTAAAAGTCCATGTTTGGAGTGGGAGTATGCTAATTGATGTTTGCGCTGTTGAGGGATGAGTTTTAGTTAGATGATTAAATTGTTTCTTTTGTATGTCAATTATTTTTGAACTCTGCCCTCATTCTCTCTTTTCAGGTGCAAAATCTTCTTCAGCAGATGGTGAGTTCTATACTCTAGGTTCATGGAGCTGCATTGCTTATTTTAAGTATATAATTAACTGTTACTAACAATAACTTTGTTTCCAGCAAACTAGGTTCCAGACAATGTCTGACTCCATCATTTCAAAGAATATCCTTTTCAGACATTCTTCAAGCTGTTGATATGATAAAGTTTATTTAATAGAAATTTGTCAAAGAAACTAAGTTCAGAAAATGGTAATTCACGATAGAGATCTTGCTTTTTCCCGTAAATATCATTTTCTTAGAATAGAAACTAATTTCAGAAAATGGTAATTCACGATAGAGATCTTGCTTTTTCCCCGTAAATATCATTTTTTTAGAATAAAAGTAATAGTATATTCTAATCATTCATATATATATTTTTCAAGGAATATCTTTGATGAATTGGTTGTGTAAGTTTGGTTATATGATGTTTAAATGGTTGAGTTGTCTGTGTCTTGAAAAGTTAAAGTTGGTATCAGAACTCAAACCTATAACACAATGACATATTTACACAACAGCACCGATGGTAAATTATTATCATGCACAGCTGCTTCTCAAAAAAATTCTTTATAGATTCAGTGCATTCACCTTACAGATGTGCATGATTTATGACCCACAACTTAATGTGATTTATGTATATGGTGTATCATGTATATTGGCTAAAACCAGGATGAGTAGTGATGCCAATTCCATTACTTGGGTATCGGTTTCTATATGTTGTGTCATATGTATATTAGCTAAACCAGGATGAGTACCGATACCAACTGTATCACATGTATATTGCTGAGTTGCCTGTTATAATTCATATTGTTGAGTTAATGTTCTCCTTGACTCCGTTGCACTTGACGAAATGGGAAGCCGTATAAATGAGTTGGAGCAAAGCATCAATGATCTAAGAGCAGAGATAGGAGTGGAAAGCTCTCCATCACCTGTGGCCCCTGTTAAGCCAAAGGAAGAAGACTTGAAGAAAGAAGATTCGGCATAAGATACATCAGGATTTTGTCCTGTATCTTGTGAGTATAGAAGTGATTCGAAACTTAGATATTTGTCATGGAACATATGAGTGCACTCTCTTTTGTAGCTAAAGTTTGTCTCTGTTAAAAAAATTACAGTACTGCTGGCTAATTTTACTTTTTTCCAATTCGAGATGAGCTAGATTTGTTACTGGTTGAGGAAAATTGCTGTTATATTGATTACTTTGTTCTTCTTCTGCCCGTTTTATTTGCATGCTCTGGTTGTTTGTTCATTCGTTTTTAGATTGCACAAACAGGGCAATTCGTGTCCCTAGATCCAAGGCCCCTATTATGTGAACTGTATTTTAAAAATTATGAACCTCTGTTACTCGAATATAGTTCCTGTAGAAAAAAAATGATTTGTTTTTTGAGGCTTTCAATTTCACATCTAGCCACATGCTGGCACGAGTAAATAGCCTCACTTGTTCACTTAGCTGGTTGCATCCTAAACATTTCCATTACTTTTTTAGCTGTTAATAAGGTTCATAGAAGATTGACCCACATCCCAATGGGGACTGCAATAATCTCAAGGAGCAGGATCCAATATAGGGAGTAAGATTTCTCTCCATTTAAGTAAAGATGTAGAGTTCCATTGTTATCGTTTTCAGTGTAACGAAGACATACTTAGATATTTATATTTAGAACTATAATAATAAAATTCTGTATTTTAATTGAGAAATATACAGCATCCCTACAATTCGATGTACATTGCAAAATGAGAAAATTTAGTTGGATGAGGAAATCTATCCTATATGCCTAATAAGTCTGCCGATGGAGATTAGTTGTCGTCTAACAATAATGAATACTCCATACTCTAACCAAAAAAAAAAAAATATAACAAGATCTGGGAACATCTTGTTATATAAACATCATGAAGTCAATCGAAGAAAAGTGTCTCATAATCCAAGTTGAACTAATGCTTGAAGCTTTAACAACTGATGTTGCTCCTAAGTTGAAGTTCAAAGTATTACTTGTCCTCACAAGATGGCGACCTCATCTATGCCAGTTCAACAAAGCGTGAAAAATAAATATTAGTGTATCAAAGTTTAACTTAAGTTTGTTCTCTTTGGTTTTAATTGAATCAACATCGATCAAGTCATTGTCTTAGCGTAATGATGTAGAGGAATTTTGATTCAATGCAGGAAAAAAAATGCATAAACGTTATTCATATTTCTATCACTCTTTTCGTCTTTCCAATGGATACTAATATTTATACGGACGAACAAGCAAATGAAAGAAGACAGTCCATTTACTACAGCAACAATATGTCAATATCAGTTTCAAGTTTAATTTACATAGGCTTAGGAAAGTCAAAGACGGAAAGGAAACACCAAACAAAAGTAAAACACACATAACCTCATTCATCATCATAACTAGGGGAATATATGGTAGAAGAAAAGTTGAACATTTTCTAAGAGTTACGGCAACGGGTGATGGTGGCACAGCCACGGGAGTAAGGATTAGCTTCTGCACCTGTCTGACAATTGTAATAGGATGCACCCTTATGTGAGCATGGCACAGTGTTCCTCTGCAGTGCTCTGTAGCTTATATAGTGTGTAGTTGCTAGGATACGCCGGTGAGACTCTGAATTCATTCCAAACTCACCTTCTTCTATGCACTCTTCTATAGAGCCTTGGCAAGTTGGTGTTGTCGTCGGGGCCACCCACCTTAGATGGTGCTCACCTGTTGCACCGCTTGTGGTGGGAAAGATGAACATGGAAACCATGAACAAGTACAGAGGTAGTAGGAGAAAAGAGGCACTTGACATTGTTTTTTAGGAGGGGGTAGTGAATGGTGAAGCTCCTCTTATTCCTCTCTCTGTTTTCAAGTCTTTATTCATTCTATTTTTCACCATTTTATAGAAGAAGCTTACTTTGGAGAGTGGGAGTGGGTAAATAACTTGTTTATCAAGCATTTCAGTTTTCTAACATGGGACAGCCTTACCAAACTTGTCACTAGTTTTTTTTTAATTCTAGTAAAGATCTCGTCTCCTGTGCTAAAATACACGAACTCAGAGGGAAAAAGTGCCAAAAAATAGAGGTGTACAATATTGTGATATGTTGTCAGGATAAAGATTTTATTTTAGGATAAGATAGACTGGTAAAGATCTCGTGCAAGACTGTTTCTGAAGTATTGTTCATTCTAGACTTTGTGTGAACTCTCACCGTTTTGTCCTTCGTAAAAAAACTTATTAGTTTGTGTTGCAGTTAATTAACAATTATGTTAAGTATGAGTGTTTTATAAACTACTTTTACTCTCGACTTCCAACAAGTATGAGTGTTGTTTATAAACTATTTTTACTCTCAACTTCCAAATAATGTAGGACTTTTTGGTGTGCCAGAATAATGGCATAAAAAAGAGTTGTAAAATTTCACCATATCGTGTTATTAGGTGAAAGAGTTTATTTTACCCTTCTAGTTATTTTCAAGTTCAAATGTGCTCTGATTGCTGAGAAGAAAGTTTGGTAAAAGTAAAATTAGAGAGTTCAAAACCTACCAGGAAAATGATGTTGAGAATGAAAGGAGCATGGATGATACTAGGTTCGGATTCAAAGCATTAACTGAATGTTGAAAGTTCAGTATGGGCATAAAATGTATGAATTACGCAGATGTCTAGTTCAACAGTGTTGGTCTGAGCCCTTAAAATCATGATGTTGGGTTTGAAACTTTGATCTCATGCTGCCCCACTAAGAGTGTTTTTTATCCCCAAAATCCCGTTGGCCAATTGAAATTGAGAAATGAGAACCAGCTTCTGGAAGGAATATCTTGTACTTATCTAAGTCAAGTTTCTTCATAGGGAAAATTAGCACAACAACACAGATCAAACGTCACTGTTATGGCTTGAATATTTAAGGTTTAATCACTTTTTTAAAAAACATTTGAGTAATTCAAGGGATTGTGTTAATGATGATACAGGGGTGGGTTGGTTTATTCACTAGGAGAATTTCTAAACACATTGACACTGACCCAGAGTGAAGGTTCTTCCTTATTAATGTTGGGAAGGGACAGAGATTTTGGTCAAAGCAAGGTACCCTACACTTACCTCATCCGAAAATAGTGCAAATATGAAAAAAGAAAAGGACTAGTTCTGTGTTGCTAGGCATTCTTCTTTATGTATTGGTTCTAAAACGCAAATGTGTATATATAAACTTTATACGAATTGTTATTGATGATATTGTTATACAAAATCACATTCTACACAATTATTCGAAGCATTGTTATACAAAATTTGACACCTAGTTTCTACAAAGTACAAACCTATACTCTATATACATTGGGGCAATTTTGATTACCTGCAGATTACTAATTTAAGTTATGACAGTAGAAATCCGACTTAAAGTAATATTTCTTCCATTAAAACTTATTAATTGTAACATTTACTTTGCAATTGTCTATAGTAGTGATAGTGGAGGAGTGAATGCACAATGTTTTGTTTAGTGGCACAGATAAATATTGCTGTATGAAATAACAAAATAAAATTGAACCCTCCAAATTTTAGGAAGAATAGCAGGCAACATAATACTACTTGTCATCTTTCCAGCTTGCTTAAAATTGCTTCCATTGGCGGAAGCTCCTTTGCAATTTGGTCCCAGTCAGGTATACCCTGCAAATGCATTCCTGTCTATTAGTATATGTAGATTAATCAAAGTGGCAGAGTATGAGAAATAGTACTGCAATAAAACTGCTTTGTAGACAGTATATAGTTGATATGCAATATTTAATAATAATATCACAAGATGAAAAATATTCCGGCTGTGGACAAAGGACTGATTGAATTAGTTTGTTTAAGCTTATCTAGTGACATAAGCCCTAGTAAGATTGTTTGCGAGAGCGCATGTAAACATCTTATGACATGCTCATAACTTCATAAGTTATTTTCAGCTTATTTCCATAAGCTCTCCAAGATAGCTTATGAAAGCAGCTTATAACTAATATAAAAACAGTTTAACTTTATTTTATCTGTTGTTATAGAAATAACTTATAAATAAGCACTTATATGATAAGCAGAGCGCTTATACTACTAGCGCTATTTAAGCTATTTATCCAAACATGGCCTAAGATGTAAAATTAATTTGAAACTCAGAAGTTTTTGCGCGATCATCAAGTTTTGCAAATTGCAAACAAGTCATCACAGCAAGAAAGGCATCCCAAATGTTGAGAGTTGATTTTAATGGTGCTTAAAATCCAATTCTGTTAATCAAGTCTTATCCTTGTGTAATGATGCTCATAGTTTTTGTTGACATTTAACAAGCTAATAATAATAAAGGCTAAAATATGTTTTTGGTCCCTGCAAATATAGCGAATTTGGGTTTTGGTCCCTGGTAAAAAAAAAATTTGAAATCAATCCCTGCAAATTTTTTTGTTTTTTAAAAAGGTCCTTATTTCTTGCTTATGTGTCTGATTTTTGCATAGGTGTCACTTGCTGACTGTTTAATTGTGCACATGTGGCAGCCACGTGTAACTAATTTCATTCTAATTATTTAAAATCAATTTTTTAAAAACAAAAAACACATTTTCAATTTAATTTTTTTTTTGAAAAAAAACGAAATTAATTTTGGATATAAAAAAATTGAAAAAAACGAAATTAATAAAAAAAATCAGTTTATTTTTTTAATTAAAAAAATATGGAACTTAATTTTCAATATTAAAAACAAAAAAATAGAAAATAATTTTTGAAAAAATAATAATAAATAAAAAAAAAGATTTTCAGTTTTTTTTCGAACTTAAAAAGGTTTTTTTTATTTTTTTCCTGGAAATTAATTATTGTAAATTAAAAAAAAAATTAGATAACATTTTTCTAAATTTTAAAAAGATTAGGAAATTTATCTTCAGATTTTGCTTTCAAAATTAAAAAAATTAAAAAAAAAAAAAATTCCGAAAATTAGAAATACAAAAAAGACTTGACCAGAAAAAAAAAGACAAAAAATAATTTTTCATTTTTTTTCGAAATAAAAAAAATATGGAAATTAATTTTGGAAAATTACAAAAATTCAATTCAATTTTTTTTTTTTTAAAAATTTAGTTTAATTATTTTTAAAAATTTTGGAAAAATTAATTTCCGTATTTTTTAATTTTTATTTTTATTTTTAAATGTTTTATTTTAATTTCAAAAATATATATTTTATTTTTAAAAAAGTTTATTAAATAATTAACCTAGAATAATTACCATGTGGCTGCCAACTGTGCAAAGTTACACAGTCAACGAATGCCATGTAGGCATAAATGTGCCAAATCATCAATAAAGTGGGGCCAAGGACTATTTTAAAAAACAAAAAAAATTTGCAGGGATGGATTTCAATTTTTTTTTTACCAGGGACCAAAACCCAAACTCGCCATATTTACAGGGACCAAAAACATATTTTAGCCGTGACAACTAAATGGGAATAAAAGCGAAACAAGTTTGCTCTGAAATTCCACTTACTCTCCCTGATCTTCGAACTCGCCCATCTAGGCGCAGTATTATGTACACGTCTTCCCCAACTGGAACTCCTTCAGACTTCTGTTGATCTCTTATCCACCTACTTAAATTAGCACTCATTAGCATGCAGGCTGCAGCTATTACCAACTCTTAGTTGACATCAATCCACACTTTCACTATGATGATGCCAATTTTCTCCTCATTTAAATATGATAATAAGATTAAGAGATGTACACTCTCGGTGTAAAGTTATTTTGCACCGACATCTAATCACAACTCTTTAATTTGTCAGTCACATCATATTTAAAGTTTTTAAATAGAAGTAGTTGTGTAATTGTTTGTTGTCTTGGCGAGTTGTGATTGGTTGTCAATGTAAAACAATTTTACACTCACAGTATTAATCGCAATAATAAATAGATTAAACAGTTAGGTGATTCAATTGTATAGGCAAGACTTTGAAACTAAGTACCGTTCCCATTCTGCTGGCGAGACAGCCTCAGCCTTGAACCTAACTTCAGCTTTCAGTTTTGATTGTGCAGTTACGGACTGTGTTCGCTTCTCAAAATCTTCCTAACAAAATTTTATGGTTACTTTGCATCTCATGAAAAAACAAAATCTTTTGCTTAGAAGAGAAGGGTTCGTTGTTATATCAAGTCTCACCCCAATAGACGGAAGAGCCTCAGCACCCTTTGGTTGAAGGCCAAAACCTTTCTTTTCAATTTTGGTTTCTCTACCTTCTCCCCAGATGACCGGAACTAACAAAACACCACGTCTAAGGAGATCAGTGCGAAATCTCTCAGCCTTGCGCAAAGCCAAAGTCACTGTTTCTTTTTTCCCAGCTATTATAACCTAAAACCCAAACCTCAGTTAAACATAGAACATTCACAACGAAAAAATAGAGAGCAGAAGGTAAAGAGAAAACAGAAGAAAAATTAACATAGATACTGACCGGCCTAACTGTGTCCCTTAGCTGCACGAGTTCAACTACGCGGTTAGTTGACAGGCGCAAAGGCAATCTTGATAGTGTCTCATTTCGGGATATTTGTGCAATCTGCTCCTCCTCTTTTTTATTGTCCCAAAGGAATAATGCCACAAAAACAACAATACCTGCACATTGCTGATTCCAATGCTTAAAAGGAAAATCACAGACACACACACACAAACAAAAAGTAAAACGCTAAATGCAACAAATATATAAACTGAACCTGAATTGTTTTTCACCTCCAATGTTAACGGCAGCATTGCCAGCAGTTTCCAAGATATCAGGAGCACCGTCACCCCCTTGAATTGCACGCAATATCCTCGGTACATTAAAAAACAATGATATTCCTGCAGCTGCTGTAAATGCTACGTAAAAGAATCTTCTAATCCCACGAAATGGTGCTTGAACTTCACTGATAAGTTTTAGATCTCTTCGAAAACTGGAGCCAACATCTTCCCCGCCCAACCTCGCCTGGTAACGTGGCAGAAAAACATAAAGAATCAATGGAGTTCTTGACAACTAAAATAAAACACATAAAGATGAGACAACTTAGCATTAGAAAATCTTTGAGAACTAAGTATAGCACCTCTTCTTGCAGTTCTTTGAATTCAGGCAAAGCTCTGAAGGAGGCCAAATCTGGATCATTGAGAATTGTACCAAATTTTAGATTATATTCCCTCAAAGCAGTGCGGAGACAATCAGCAGCTTTCTTTCCTTCTCCTCTTCACAAAAACAACAAACAAACAACATCTAGATTAGAGGTGCTCACTTGCCTTACCATCTCACAGTATATAAGTCATATGACTCAAGTAGTTTGTGGAATCTGAGTGAGCTAAAACAACTACCATATAGAAGCAAAATTCATTGACTAAAGCCTTGTTTGGATAAGCAACTTAGTTAAGTGCTTATGTATAGTTTATTTCTGTAACAAAAGATAAAATAAAGTCAAAATGTTTTCATAAGCTATAGTGGAAAACATATGGAAACATTTTAACTTTATTTTAGTGTCATATCATAAGATTTGTTATAAGCGCTTATAACAAAAGATAAAACAAAGTCAAAATGTTTTCATAAACTTAAGGAAACATTTTGAAAACAACTTGTGGATACGTCATAAATAACCGCTTCTATAAACTCTCCCTATCAGTTTCATAAGTGTTTATGCTAATAGGTAAACTAAAGTCAAATAAGTGAATAAAAACGGGCCGTAAATGCTATTCCTACCACAAATCACAAATTTATGAAAGCAATGGAAATAATAATTACCAACTCAAAGGTCATAGAATGCAGACTAGTCTGGGAACAGTTTCAATAAATTTATAAAACCAGTGAAATTACTAATTAACCATCTAAAACTATGGAATCCACATTAATTCATTGCAAAAAAGATAGCATTATATCATAATTCATACCTGTATGCATGACAGCAAGCTTTGTTATAGAACGCAGCTTGTGCCTCAACCGGATTCGGATTCAAAGAAAGTGCTGTTTCAAACTGGGCTAAAGCATCTTTAACCTGAAGAATCCATGATAAAAAAACACAACTTTGAATGCCCCACTTAAACATCATAGTTTGAACACTAAAAGATAAAATTTTGAAGATAATAAATTATACCCTTCCTTTGGAAAATAGCTCAAGACCCAAATTGACACAAGATTCAGCAGTTTGAGTTTCAGTTTCTGGTGTCTGTGATGAAGAAGAAGAGCATGAAATGAGTGGAAACTGAATCTTCTTGTTATTGCGTGAGCGTAGAAGAATTGAGCTGAAATGAGGAAGAGGAATGCATGGTCTTGTTGTTGTGATTCTACAATTTGATTTTGAGAAGCATAGGAATTGTTGCGCTGCAACCATGGCCATTGCCACCATGTTTCATATCTTTGTTTTGTTAATGTTCTTTCTATTATCCAAACATGTCATAATCTTAACCATTCGGTTGTTGCCATATTCCAACTGTGCAAATGGACGGTCAGGATTTTAAGGTATTGAGCTACCTCTACCTGATCTTAACCACTCAGCTTGTTTTTGGTTTGCAAACTATACACACCGAAAGTAATTTTATTTTTTGAGGTTATTTTATTTAACTTGAAGTTAAGATATCATCCGCAGGGATCAATTTTTAAAAATAATTGAGATTTATTTAAAGAGTTCACTTCTCCAACAAATATTTTTCCTATACGCATTGGTCGAAGATCGAACTTTAGACCAAATGGTTAAATGAACATGTGTCACACTATTTATCCAAACAACAAATTATGGTTAATTTGTTTTGAGATTTGTAATTTCATTTAAATATATGGTTATGTGATTTTGTCAAGCATATTATCAATGGATTTAATTTGTATATAACAATAGTGTAAAACTTAAAAACTTTTTGACATGATTTAATTGGATGCTGAGAAGAATGATAACCCACTTTTTTGTTGTCAAAATCCCATTCTTTTTAAAACAAAGAGGTTGCAGGCATTGCGAGGGGAAGAAAAAATAGCTTATATAGGATCAGAATTAAGTTCCCTTGCTTTTCTAATCTAGTAAATTTGGACTCAACATTAACATTAACATTCCATTCAAGTACTAATAAAATATGGTGACTTGAGATTTTTGATGTACGAAAAGCAACATTTTCCAATAAAGTATAGCACATACAGAGGACAAGACGGGGAAAAGATCAAGAACAAGGAAGGAAACAGAAGATATTGAACAAGAGGAATTATAATTCTGTTGGACCAAAACAACTTAACTAGTTTCAACACCGACCCTTACAATTTTATAGAATACGTTCATCTATCTTAGCAGAAACTGAACTGTGGATATTACTGATTCTCAAACGAAGAGTAAATTCCCTTTTATTTAAAATTAAAGGAATATCAGTTATTCTGCTCAATGCTGCGCTTAGCACTCTCCAAAGTATTCTTCAGCAACATTGTGACTGTCATTGGACCTACACCTCCAGGAACAGGAGTAATCCAACCAGCAACTTTAGATGCTTCCTCAAAATCTACATCTCCAACAAGCCTATAACCTGACTTCCTAGTTGGGTCATCAACAGAATTTGTGCCAACATCTATCACTGCAGCTCCAGGTTTTATCCAACTTCCCTTGATCTAAGAAAAAGTAAAAATATTACTATGCATTAAGAAGATTAATAACAGTAGGCTATATTTTTTGGAGTATGAGGCACTGAACAACAAAATTTTCTAAACTTGTGTTTTGGTGTGCGCAGACAAGTATTGCATATACCAATGTTGTTTATAGGAATATCACCGGGAGCAACAATGGATTAATAATCAAGATTGCCAAGAGAGCCGAACACCATATATCTCTGCTCAACTTTAAAACATGAGTATAAGAGTCGCCTCTCTTGTATATCGTTCATTTAGCTCATTATAATTGATGTGGAACTGACCACAAACACTTAAGTTCCAATGAAAACATAATATTAAACAGTACCGCTACCATTTAAAAACTATTTATGCGTGACATTTTAGATCAAGAAAGCACCATCCAAATTTGAAAATTGACAAAAACTGCACATATACTAGGATTTTAATAAAAAAAACATAGATTTGGAATAGACATGCAGATAAAGTTAAATATGTTCTGCTAGTTACCATCTTTGCCTGTCCTGCTGCTGCAATAACAATATCTGCTTCACGTATGATATCTTCTGGTTGACTTGTGTGTGAATGAGCAATGGTAACTGTAGCATCTGCTTTCAAAAGCAGCAATGAAACTGGTAACCCGACTATGTTGCTTCTACCAACCACAACTGCCCTTTTCCCCTTTATACTTACACCACTTCGTGACAATAGTTCAAGACATGCCTGAATACAAGTAGCATATGTAAATTATATACACGATTTCAAGAACGTAGTTCAAAAGCTAATTGTAGGGGGATCACAGATAGAGAAATTCATATATTGCAACAACCTTCCCACGGGTTTTAGGGGGATCACAGATAGTTGTATCTTACTACAGTTTTCTGCCAAGCAATTTTGTTTTTCTAGTCATTTATTTGCAAATATTTTTAATATAAATGACTCTTCGCATGAGTTGGATAAAACCACTACATTGAACGGCAATGTCACAGATGAAGCTATCACAGAATTGAAAAATAAACGCTTTAGACAAATAAAAATTGTCAACGCCTCAATGAAAATTGTGCATTAATGACAAGGTTAGTTTGTCTAAATGAATGACAATATATTTCAATAGATTTGTTGCTGTCCTATCCCGTTCTAATTTAGCTAGCAAAATACTCTAAAATCATCTTTCTCGATAGCTTTTAATAGACCCTATATCATAAAAAAATAAACATGTGAGTGGAATTCATCGAGGGTCTTTTTGGTAAGGCATTTTTTTTCGAGCATAAAGCTTATGCCTTATAATATTGTCTGTTGGATGGAGATCGAACCTGTTTGGTAATTGTCACTTTCTCAAGAGCTTGTAGCTTATTTTATGAGCTTATAGCGTTTTTTGATAAGTTAATTCAAGTAGCGTATAACTTATCATCTCGTCTCAATTTTACACCTGTAATCTTGATTGAATTTTTTTTTTGATATTAAATATACCATTTTTTATGTCATTCATATTTATAAATTAATTCAACCGCTAATTTTACCAAACACTACAAATTCAAGTAGCTAACTTATCCGCTATCAACTATAGTCAGGGATTTTTTTTTTCCTATGGATAGAATTTAGTTGAATCCAAAAGATTTGAGAATGAAGAGCATTTACTTTAGGTGTGCAGGGAACAAAGAGAGGGTCTCTGCCTTTCATGGCAAGCTTGCCAATGTTCAAAGGATGAAAGCCATCAACATCCTTCTCAAGGCTGATTTCAGTCAAAACTTTCTCTTCATTTATATGCTTAGGCAATGGAAGTTGAACCAATATACCTGCACATATATAACAACAAAACCAATCCAAACCTTTAAATAAAAAAGGAATAAACTAAAAGAAAATGTAAATGTATCTGATGAAAAAGTGACTCACCATGTACAATGGGGTCAGCGTTCAATTCATGAACATGCTTGATTACTTCAGCTTCGGAAATTTGTTCAGGAAGGTCAATGTCGAAGTTTTTGATTCCCAAATCAGCGCAAGCTTTTCTCTTGGTTCTCACATAGCTTTCTGAATCCTGTCTGTTCCCCACTATCACCACTGCAAGCCCTGGAACCTGAAGATGAAGATGATGATGATGATGATGAGAATCTCGCGAGTAATTGGGAGGGGGGATATATCGCGAGAGAAGATGAAGGAATGATTGGGTAACTTACCTTGCCGTATTTCTCAGAGAGGAGACGGACCTCGTCGGCGATTTCAGATCGGATTGTTTGTGCCACGGCTTTGCCGTCGATTACGGTGGCCATTTGATCGGAGAAGGTTGCGCTGTGTATGTATGTATGATCGACTAACTTCACTAACTAACTGTATATGATGTTAATAACACCCATTTTTATCTTCACAGCCACCCAATTTAACTCTAACAAAAAAATAAAAATAATTTTTACATTTTATATATCAAAGAGAAATTAATCACCGACTATCCAAGAGTTAGGCTGGATGCCATGACCGGGTTCGAAACCCGTACATCCACGTGTGTGTGAGCTTATAATGACTTTGTCGTCTATCTATCAAAAAAAAATTAATCATTGACTCGGTATAATAGAAAGATTAATTTATTCTTGGCATGAAAATTTCACAGGTCAATTTAAAATTATCATAGACAACTTTAGTGGTGCGGTTTGATGTGTGATTTTTTATATGTACGCCTTTTGGTTATTATTATAAATAAAAATTAAATTTTTAAATTTATCTAATAAATTATGCATGTGGTCAGGTTAGGAAGGACTTTGACTGCTGGAATGGGGTCGAATCCTAATCGAAGTATTCCACCACGGATAAGAATTTTGAGGGTGGATAAATACATTATTTATTAAATGAACATAAAAAAGTAAGACTTTTGCTTATAATAGCGATCAAAGATTTTTAAAATACCTAAGCAATATATTGATTTGAACGAAAATTATCAACAACTAAATAGATTTTTTTTTTTTTTTTACGTTAACAACTAAAATAGATCTTAATTACCCTCCCATTTTTTATTTTTTTTTAGAAACAAACAAGTATGGATAATATGGTTGTGTTGTGTGGTGCACAAAAATATGTAGTATTTGTGATTTTGGTGAATTAAATTTGAACCATACGTTATTATATGTAGATTTTCAACATTCCTTAAAAAAAAATGTAAATTTCAACATGAAAAACGTGTTACAAAAAAGAGTACTTTAAAGAATAAACTCTTATTTTGATATTTGAATGTGTCCTACATAGTTCAATTAGTCTCTAGAATAATTAAAGTTATTAAAAACTCTTCAAATTTTATTTATTTCGTCTGATCTTCAATATAAAAATTAAACAAATATCAACTTTATGTAAAAAAAATTAAGCATATTGTATTTGAATTGGAGGTACTATGTTGTCAATTAAGTCCAAAACGTTAACCCTCCATCAATTCCATCAATTTTTTAAGTAACGGGTGACAGACTTAATTGCTCCTTCGCCTTAAAATCCACCTATAAAAAAAATGTAATTTTATATCTAACTCATTTCATATTTTGTTGCTACCCTGGTAACCATCGTATGAACATCAACTTTAGAAATTTGTTGTTGACACATTTGGTTTGGCTGAGAAACACATGTAAAATACGATAATACCCCTCGGCAGTTAATTGCCGAGGAAATATAAAATCGGCTGCAGTTAACTGCCGATGTTCTTTGAACATAAACCGAAACAGAAACTCAGTTTTCTAGTTTCCTTCATTTGTTCAAAAACTTCCCCAAACATCTCAAATTCCTACAATACGATTTTGGAGCAAAATCAATTAAATCATCTCCATTTACTCACAAGTAAGTATCTTGACTCATTTTTAATTATAATGTTAGTTTGTGTAGGTTTTTTTTTAAAAAAAAAAATTGGTAGTTTGCATGTGGTTAGGGTTGATGTTGGAATTGAAAATCTGATGATTGCATGTAGTTTATAATTGAATGTAGTTGCTTTAATTGATGTTAGAGTATAATGTGGTTTTGAATGGTGGCAAAAGAACACATTTTGAGTATGATTGATACTTTGCACACAGAGTGTTTGATAAAATGCCTCAATGACAATTTTATTGATTATTTAGTTAGTTTAGGTTATGAGAATTAAATTGAATGATTTTAGGTTATGATAGAAATGATGCACACAAATTATATTGACATGATGATTATATTGAATGGTTTAGGTTTAGTTTAGTTATGTTTATGTTTATTGAAATATGAATGTTTATGTTTATGTTGAAATGATAATTATAATGATTATATTGAATGTTTATGTTTATGATTATGTTTATTGAAATGTGAAGGTTTAGTTTAAATTATATTGAAATGATGCACACAAAGTACTTATAATTTGTTTGATTATGTTTATGTTTAGTTTAAGTTTAATGTCAATGTTTATGTTTAGTTTAGGTTTAATGTGTTTGATTAGGTTATGAAAATGATGTTAATTTTTTAATTTTTTTTGTAGACATGTCTGATTCGGGGCAGTCCATTGATCCATCTAAGATGATTGGTGGTAGGCGTGCTATGACACAAAGCCACCGGAAGGAGAAGGAGAGGCAAAATCACATATACCCAAGAGGGGAAGAGGTCGAAGGGGGGATGGTTCAGGGACTTCTCAGGCTACACAGCCTGAAGAGTCACAGGTGGTTGACCCGAGCCAGGTGGAGTACCTAAATTATCAGAATCAGGTACACCACGATGTGACTGATGGTGAGTATGACCAGGATCATATACCAGAGCAGTAGCAGAGACCAGACGAGGATGACATTGCAGCAGCGGCTGCCCCAGCGGTGTTACCTTCGGAGCCTCCCTTTCCTGGTGGACCAGAAAATATATCTCTACTGCACTCTTATGCCAATCATGTGGCATTGCCGCTTTGGTATAATTCAGATGACATAAGTGTTATTTTTTTTTACTTTTTTCCTTAATGTTTAATTATTTTCTTTATATGTGTGTTTGTTTAATTATTATATCAACTTTATATGTGTTTTTGTTTAAGTATTTTCTTTATGTTTAATTATTTTCTCTATATTTTCTTTATTTCAACTTTTATTATTTTCTTTATGTTTAATTATGATTTAAATTGGTTTTGTTATGTGTTTTTTTAAGTTTTACATGTGTTATGTCTTAGGTTAAAAACATGTGCGGCAATTTAAATTTGTGATTTTTATTTTTGCATATGTTAAGTTTTTTTAAACTATGTTTATTTTTCTATTATTTCAGGTTCGTAAGATGCGTGTTGTGAAAGCGATTAATCAAGGGAATAAGATTTTGAGTCTCAGACGTCCAAACGAGCATCAAAGATGGTTTTGGGATCCGCTTAAGGAGAGCGGGTTACATGATTTGGTTTATCTGGGCTATGCCACTATGCCTCATGCTTTGTTGATGACATTATGCGAGAGGTGGCATCCCGAGACCAGCATTTTTCACATACTCTTGGGGGAAATGACTGTGACTTTGGATGATGTCGCATGTCTTACGCATCTTCAGATTGAAGGGCGAATGTTGAGTCATGGGAAGAAGATGTTGAGACATGAGGACTGTGCATTTTTGGTGAGGCACTTGGGTGTGTCGCAGACGGAGGAAGAGAAAATTTGTGGTACAGAGTATGGTGGGTACATTAGTTATCCAAAGCTGAAAGAATTATATACGAGGTACCTTGGTAGGGCAAACATATTGGCGGATATAGAGGATCCACAGGCGCTGGAGGAGTTGGGGAGGGTTAGGAAATTTTGTGTGAGGTGTTATCTTCTATATCTTGTAGGATGCTTGTTGTTTGGTGATAGAAGCAACAAACGCATCGAGTTGGTCTATATGACGACCATGGAGGAGGGCTACGCGGGGATGCGTAATTATTCCTGGGGAGGGATGACACTGGCATACCTATACGCCGAGTTAGCTGAGGCATGTTTGCCTGGAGACAAAGCTCTTGGGGGAAGCGTGACACTGCTCACTGTAAGAAACTTATCAATGTGAACCTTAACTTTTATTTTTTTGTTATATTTTTTGTGCAGGCATGATTTTTGGCACATTTTCCTAGCTTTTTCAGTGTTGATCCCAACACCGACTATATTGAAAACTATCCGGTTGCGGCGAGGTGGAAGCTACAGAAGGGTCATGGAGAGGGGTTGACGTATCGCTCATTGCTTGATCGTATTCAGTTTGATGACGTATGCTGGAGGCCGTACGATGAGCACATGGAGATCCAGAGTTTGAGGAGGTTTTCTGGTATTCAGGCTGGATTATGTGCAGTGTTCGTAGGGTGTACCGTCACTTGCATGAGAGGGTTTTGAGGCAGTACGTATACGTCTAGAGGGTCCCTAGACATCTAACGGATGTTGTAGAGCTGCTACCTCCTCAGATTGTGCAGCCATTTGTGGACTTCCGCACTCACACTCTTAAGGAGCCTGATTGGGGTGAGCCGGCAGGAGAGCAGACATGGCGGATGACTATGTGCTATTGTACAGTACAATGTCTCGTCCTCAGATTTTGCCACCTCTTCCAGGAAATGTTCCCAGGCCAGCAAATGAAGAGCAAATCATTGCACAACAGTGGGAGCGGTACGAGGCGAGAGGCTCGCCTGATACCTATGACATGGTAAGTGCCGCTGTTGCCTATGCTGACGAGCAGATTGGGCCAGGAGGAGGTCATGAGCCCTCAGAAGTGGTTTCAGGTCATGAGCCATGTTAGGGAGCAGATCGCGCCGATATTGGCCATGAGTCGAGGCCAGAGGCCGAGGAGGCGGCAACAACAGCAGCATCAGCAAGAACAGGACCAACAGTAGGATTACTTGTAGTTGTTGTTTAGGGATTGCTGGTTTTAGGCTTTGTTAGTTTTATTTTCAAACTTTGGTGACTATTGTTCGTATTTGGTTGACGTTATGTATTTTAAATGATGTTGGTACATTTTGATTTCATCTTGGTAATTTGTTATCATGGTGCATTTTTACTTGAATCAAATGTTGATAATTTATAATTGTTGTTGATGTGAAAATATTGGAATAGGTTTGTGTTATGTGTTTAAAAACACATTACAGGTCCAGAAGCAAGTGCTGCTTCTGCCATTTCTAGTTTCAGGACGCCTCAGTAGTTAGGTGCCGAGGTTTTTCTCGGTTGTTAACTGCCGAGGTTTTCCTCGGCAGTTAACTGCAGCTGGTTTTATATTTCCTCGGCAGTGGGTATTATCGTATTTTACATGTGTTTCTCAGTCAAACTAAATGTGTCAACAACAAATTTCTCAACTTCAAATGAGATAACTTATCCTCTGTAAAAAAAAAAAGTGATTAACAAATTTGAGTATTATTTTTTATCACAGACAGATTGCAAGAAGTTTTAATGGACTAAATTAGGTTTTTAGTCTTAATGATATTGCTAAATTTTATTTTGTAAAAAAACGTCATCATTGTCTCAGCATTGCATAATTATATATTATTTTTGGTACAATTTTGCATAATTTTACATTGAGCAGATAGTCACTTTGGTCTCTGACTTTGCATCTCGCTGTCAGAACGGTCTCTACTCATGATTAAATGCAAATAAGTCATTGACTCTGCACTTTCGTCATCACTTTAGTCCCTGCCGTTAAAAAAATCTGTTAAGTGATGATGTGGCACATGTGTTATGCTGAAAAGGAGTACGAGGTGTCACAGAGACCAAAGTGAAAGTAGAAAATGGTTACTTTGGTCCCTGAACCAAAAATCAATATTTCCAAATTGAATCTCAAATCCCTAAATATCATCCAACTCTCTCTTTTGTTCAAAATCAATCTCCCATCAAACACCAACTTACTGTTAGGTCCCTGACAGTAAACACGAAATTTCACTAAGGTCCCTAACATGTTGTTAGTTTAACACTTGTCAACATACTATATGTGGTAAATTCTAAAATATTATTATAACACTTGCCAAAATGATTTCATAATTGAATATCAAAATGTTTCCATAACATAACTATTTAGACATTACATGAAGGTCAACTATAGATTAATCAAAAGATTGCACCACATTTAGACATATAATTCAATAAGTCATTAACATAATGATTTAGCAAAATATTAAAAGACCATGTGAAGGTCAACTATAGAGTAATCAAAAGATTGCAAGTAATGAGGCTGACGGTGGGAATATTTGATATCCCCAAGTACCTAAAAGAAACATAGAGTTTCAATCACTAAGAAGAACAACTAAGAGAAACATAGAGTTTCAAAGACAAAATGAAGAGATTTTTCCCCAAACTGATAGTAAGTGTAAACTAACAACATGTCAGGGACCTTAGTGAAATTTCGTGTTTAACTGATAGTAAGTATACACAGTCAGAGACCTAACAGTAAGTTGGTGTTTAATGGAAGATTGGTTTTGAACAAAAGAGAGAATTAGATGATATTTAGGGATTTGAGATTTGAGGATTTAAGATTAAATTTGGGAATATTGATTTTTGGTTCAGGAACCAAAGTGACCATTTTCTACTTTCACTTTGGTCTCTATGACACTTCATACTCCTTGTCAGCATAACACATGCGCCACATCATCACTTAACAGATTTTTTTAACGTCAAAGACTAAAGTGATAACAAAACTGCAGAGTCATAGACTTATTTGTATTTAATTCTGAGTCATTGACATTTGTGACAGCGAAGTGCAGAGTCTGGGACCAAAGTGGCTATTTACTCTTTTACATTTTAACTACAAAGGTGATCCTCCATAATTAAACTGAAGTGCAAATTTTCTAGATTCCAGATAAATCATATACAGGCAGAGGGACCCGAAAAATTATGCCACTCCATCTCTGCACCAAAAGTCCGGACGATAACTTTTGGATTTCTCTTAAAAAAAAAAAGCTTTTGGATTTGATGCTTTTCTGTAATTATTTGTTTAATGAAGACAACAACAACAACAAAGTGCTTGACAAAAAAATATAACAACAAAGTGAACCTTGTACATTTGCTTACTACTACATTAATTAATCAGTCTTTCTTTGACCTAATAATTAGTCTTATGGTTATAATTATTTCATGTGGCTTTATAGAATTTGAAGTAAAGTTTGAAGGAGATATGAGGCTGCTATTGCAAATGGGCAAACAGTGACAGTCTGATTCAGATATAGTACACAATCCCACTCACACATGCTCTATGATATAAGTATGAGATCATGAGTATGACATAGTATGTATATGTTAAATGGACTTACATTGGTTCAAATGATGAGGTGACTAAACACAAATATAACTTCAACGTCCACTCTCACAGCACAGTTCAATTCTCATATAGTTTAAGAGATTAATTTACTATTTTGTAAACTTGAGAGACAAAATTACTCTACTCTTACAATTTCGAGTATCAAAATGATCATTCACTCAAAATGAAATATACACTCCCTCCGTCCTTATATAATCCCCTTTTACTTTTTTCACATTTCTTAAGAAAAGTTGTTAGTGTAATTAATGTGTCAGTTTTGTGTGTTAATATTACCAAATTGTTCTTTGTTTGTATGTGTATTAAATTTGACTATTCATATTTCAAGACAAGTTTTCCCTAAAATAAAAATATTTTAAGACAAGTTAGTAGTATTAATCAAGGGTATGTTTAGGAAAAAAATAATAAATGCGTCTAGTAATTTGAAAAGGGATTTACATTTAGGGACAAAAATAAAGTCAAATGAGTGTTTAAATATAGGGATGGAAGGAATACTCTTTTTTTGTTTATATTTAAAGTCTTGTGATTTTTATATAATCTAGAAAATTTCCACTTTGTTCCATGGAGGGACTTTGAATTAAGCATAATGTTGTAATATGCAGGGCAGTATGTATATGCTACCTTACTGTGATATAATAATAAAAACTTCTAATTTGCAGGGACATAAACACATTATCAAAAAGACAAAAACATTTACTATGTTTACTTTAGATTCTCCTTTCTGCTTACAACATATGCATATTCTTGTATTGTGACATATATCTCCAATCAAAGTAAGAATTTCACAAATGAAACTTCAAAACATGGTTTTTGGCCAAATCTAGCAGAAAAGAGAAATACAAATAGGAATTGAAGCATATCCATTTTTTCTTTTGCTTTTGTTATTCACTCTCTTTAGTAACTACTTAGCAGCTAAGACTAGTTGGCCAGCTATAGCACACTTGCATGCATGTGAATTAGAAAAAGCATGGGCATGTAAAAAAAGATTAAGAAAAAGAAAAGAAAACTTTGTACATGAAAATATACTTTACACATAAGATAGAGAGGGAAAGTAGGATTTCTGGTGTACAAATTGCAGAGCATTAAGCCTTTTTTAGAAAACCCAAAAAACTATACTTTTTAACAGGTTAATACAAAGAAGAAGAATAAAAGGCTAAACAAAGACAAAGCATTGAAGACCCACCATACCAGCAAGCAAACTACACCATATTTTTTTTCTTTTACATTCTTTTCCTTGTCCCCACATTTTTTAAATCTAGATCTTCCGCAACATCTAATGCAGCTATTACAAAGTCGGATCTGAATTCAAAAGATTCATATTTTGAACGACTATGCAATAGCTACACTAGACATTGTGAAATATCCAAATCTTTTTTTTTATCAACTAAGTAAATCTAATTTCCGTTTTCACAGCGCATAATACAAAATTCAAACCCCCCACTTTCGCTTACACTAAGCACTAATTAACAAGCAACAGCACTAACATACAAAACATCATCCTCCACATTGTAGCTTTGTCACATAATGGAGCAATATCCACCTTCATATTCTTCATGATCATTATGATGACCATAGTTGTTGATTGGATGAGAGGGTGGTGGAGGTGGAGGGAGTCTAGAGTAATTAGCATGCATGGGCAGGACAGGGGCACCAACATAATAAGAAGAAGTGCTAGAAACAGGATATGATGTGTTATAGCTTAACCCATAGGGTGGTGCTACTGCTGGAGGAGGGTGTGGATAGCACATATGTGGTGGATATGGGTTATAAGCATGCTGCTGAGGAATGGCATTCACTTTTTCAAGTACTTGTGGTGAATCAATTGTTTCTGTACTAATCATTTCTTTTCCTCCTCCATTATTTGGAGTTATTGAAGCAGAACCACTTTTGTTCTTCTTTTTCTTTTTCTTCTTCTTTTTAGCTCCACCCTCACTTTTATTGTTATTATTACTATCACCATTATTACCTTCTTTGTGATCTGAATCTTCTTCACTGTCATCACCTGCATCATCTATGCAACCTTCGTGACTTTCACCAATTTGTTCATTACTATTCTTTTGATCAATTTGTTCACCCTTTGATTTTGAAGATTTTTTATCTTTCTTCTCAGGGGGCTTTTCTGGCCAAAGTTCTACTGATTTCCCTGATCTTGAAAGCTTCTTGATTAGAGTCTCAGCATCCACGTTTCCAGTAACTGTAACCTTGTGCTGCCGAGAATCGATTTCTGTTCTGTAAACCCCTATATATTCATGACAATCATAATCGTTGGATCGTTAGACTTTAATCAAATATACCATAAGAGTCTTACAGGATAAATTGTGACTAATTACACTGATAATGCATCTAAATTAATCTCTAATTATTTATATAATTAATTAGTTGCTTCTATATATGTGAAGTAAATTGTATAAAGAATATCACTAAAGCACATCCACGATAAAGTTTGAAGTGGATGGTAAATTGATAATCATAGTATAATGTCATTCTAGGATATCTTAAATTCATGTAACTAAATTCACGGTTAATTGATCATGTCATTCCAAGACCCGCCAAGACACTACTGTTTGACCAACGTTTAATAAGCTATTAACACTTAAGTGGAGATATATATGCATATATCTGATAAAATAAATGCCATCATGTACTCAGAAAAATATATAATATGTATAGTATATATCATAGTTCTAAACTGCGGCCTACAACCGCAATTATGGCTGCAATATAAAGGTTTTAGAGATCTCCGCAATTACAGCTGCCTCATTTGTATTTGCCTGCATTTTGTCACAATATCAAGTTTGCAACATAACCGCGGTCGCAATTCAGAACCATGGTATATATATTATTATACCTTCAATTCCCTGAAGAATTTTCTTGACTCTTTTTGTGCAGCCATCGCAGTGGATCAAGACTTTTAAAACCCACGTCTGTAGAATGATCATATATATAATTAGTTACTACTAAGTTGAGCCAAGAATATATAATATAGATGCACAGATTCAGGAATTAAAGTGTGTTTTAATTATGATTACCTGATACTTGAGTGTTTCTAATCCTGGAGGAACTTGTTCATCAGAAGCTGGTTTGGCTGCAGCCATTTGAAATGAAGTTTGGTTGGTACGTAGCTAGCTTAGTGGAGTGGAAAATAAGGGACGAAGAAAGCTTGTCTAAGTGGGGTGTGTTTGTTGGTTTTGCCAATGCTTTTAAAGGGTGTGAGGAACCCATGTACATGTATAGTACTATTACTATTAATAAATAAACTAATAAGAAAAAAGTTGAAGAAGAAAAGTGGTCGAAATCATCATAGCACTCTCTTGGTGTTGGATGCCACATCCCATTTAACATACATATCCCACAAAAGCAATCACCATTATGCTTATGACATTTAAATCACCAAAGACACGTGATTCAATCACGTGACTCCAAAGAGAATATTCAGTAATTATTGAAATTGTAAAATAATAATAGTACCTCCAAAAGAAGAGACTTGATGGCAAGTGCCCAAATCTTCTAGAGTTATAGTTCTACACTATTATATTATAGAACAAGCGACCACTTTGATTTGTGGTTTTACTGGGAATCATGCCTCATATATGCAAAAATTTATGCTCCTCGTTGTCTTCAAGATAAAGATCTAATCAACGGCAGTTTGACAAAAAAACAAGAGAAAACAATACGATGGTTTCGAGTGCATACATATATGTTTCCTTTGGCTTTAGTTAAACTGATATCAGTCCCATCCATCGTTGAAGTTGTAGACAATTTTTTAGTATAATCTACGGTAGACCATCTATCAATGTGGTCCACGGTAAAATATATGATATGATTTAGCTCGAAAGCACTTTTTAAATGGTCCTTTTGCATCGACTCTTGTTGAATCATATATTGATCACGCGATTTTGATCGAGAGCACCACAGGCCAATAACAGTATATCCCATATGATATATGATAAAGGGTCCAGAGGTTAGAAGATTCATATACGACTTAACTAACACTGGCTAATTAATCAAAGATTATGCTTCAACTAACACATGTTAATTTGACGTAAGAACAACATTATAGAGGATATATAATAATTGACTGACGAGTAGTTGGTTAGCTAGTTGGGATTGTAACTGATGAGTATCGATCACTATTCAATAATTCCTCCCACTCATACAAATTTCCAGATGACATTTATCACACTACCAAATCCTTTTCTGATGCTCTTAACTCTTTACTTTATTTGTTCCGTCAAATAAATACTTATTACTAAGCTTTTTATCAAAAATAAATTTGATGTTAACTACCAGTACCTCCGTCCTTATTAGTATAAGTAATTTTTTGGAGAATCTTTCTTTCATTTTTGTGTATTTTATTCTTTAATGTTTGTATTTGGGTTATTGCTAGTACTTTGCACAAGCCAGTTAAATTG
>Ga0228710_1001841_pt1 | contig 32619 bp, 13 predicted proteins | sample MedpolnodulmetaG_FD_177995 | JGI IMG/M metagenome (GOLD analysis project Ga0228710, IMG submission 177995) | Root nodule microbial communities from Medicago polymorpha collected in Santa Monica, California, United States - pink nodules | ecosystem: Host-associated > Plants > Roots > Nodule... | reverse complement strand
CAAAATAAAAATAATTTTCTTTTTAACAAAAAAAAAAAAAAGAACTACTGTAATATACTAATATGTTAACAATAACACATGCAAGGCTCTATTTGGTAAAATATAATGAATAACTAATAAGCACTTATAGTGGACATCTAATAAGTTAGTTTATAACTGAAAAAATTGCCATGAGTAGTGTTTGATAAAATTAGCGGCTTAATTTGCTTATAAGTATAAAACATTTAAGATATATTTAATTAATATTTAATTTTTCAATTAAAGCTACAAGGTTAAAATTGAAAATGAAAAATGATAAGTTATAAGCTAGTTGACTTAGGTTATAAATAATTAAAATAAGCCGGTAAATATAAACTATAATCTCATGAAAACGTGAAAATTACAAAACAATACTTTTTTAAAAGCTTAAAAAACATAATCCAAATTTGCGGTTTGCCAAACAGATCCTAATCACTGATAACTGATGAATTACTTTACAATTAAGCAAAACAAATTAACAAATCATCAAATCAGAATAAAATAAGAGAGGCACAAATCACATACACGATTGTATAACATTAACTGCATCAAACGTTTACAAATATGTAGACAAAAATAATCTCGATCAAAATTGAGATTGTACGGTTTAGATCACACATTTACCAAATCATTTTTAAATAGAACGGTTAGGATCAATGATGAGATCATCACGATCAATAACTGTATCACACAGTTACTTCCAAATGACACATGCAAACCGTTATGGCAAAAGCAAGTGATCGCCGCCGGCGTATGCACAGGACCACCGAAGTAAACGTGGTGGAAGAATCGCCGCCGGAAAGCGCAAAAATCGGAAATCCTAACGATTATGACTAAATGCAATCGAAAACAGTTATGGCGGAACAGAACCGCCGCCGGCGAAGGCACAGAATCTCCGCCGAAGTCAAAGCGGTGGAAGACGAAAAGAAAATCGTCACCGGAAAATGCAGAGACCGCCGGAGAAAAACAGAAAAAGCGTAAAACCCTAAAAAAATTCTAAAGAAACGATCGTGACTAAATGCAAACGAAAATAGTAAAAAAAAAAGTATGAACATGCAGATAAAATGAAAGTAAAATTAGATTTGAAGATGAAAAATGAAGAAGATGATGATTCACCTCTCTGTTGTTTCCACGACTCATGATTTTTCTACTCTTATTCTGTTTTTGCTCAAATGCTTTTGTGATTTTCGATTCGGGTAAGTACTTACTAGTACTATTTATAGGCAGATATTAGAATTGTTGAAGAAGATTGTAGAGTAAAACTGAGACGGTTACGGATTTATTACCATTTACCACAAACTACGGTGAAAAGTAACTATGGTAACTTAGCAATATGGTCAGTATACTTGTGTGACCATAGTTACCAACGTATCAGACATTGGATAATTTTTGTTTATCCCATCTTTACCCTACAATATTTTGAAGTATAGACTAATCGTTCTACACATGAGACATCCGAACGAGCAGTAAACTCTTTTCAAATTTTTCAACGTTTATAAATGCGAGCAATTCTTATATAGACACAATTTTTAAAAAGAAATTTTTTACATACATACATAAATGATTAAAGTTTAAAAGTGAAATGATATTAAGTGATGCGGTATACTTTATTCTCTTCTAAATTTTATTACGTGCATAATAAATACTACTCCCTCCGTCCCATAATACATAATACAGTTGATTCTATTATAAAAATTTGATATTTTAAAAATGTTCATCGAGACGAATCTAACGACATCTTATATGATATTATTTATCTTTGTATATTAATAGAAAAATATGGTCAAAGTAAGTTAAGTCAAAATTGCACATTTCCAAATGGGTCATCTATTGCAGGACGGAGAAGTATGCTTCATATCACATCACATCACAAATTGTGATCTCATTCTTTTTCTCCTCAATAGAAGCATAGGCTCTGGCCAGTGTTTTAAAACCCGGACCGACCCGACTGGTTGGACCGGTCGGCCCGCGAACCGGAGGGTGCAACGGTTCGGTCAGACTACAAGACCGGATATGCAATTAACCCGTTGAAACCCGGTATGACCCGGCCGTGTCAGTGGGCGGACCGTTGAACCAATTAACCCATTTTTCCATTTATTTATTTTTTTAATAAAAAAGCACGACATATATAAAGACAAAAACCCTAGTGACACATACTCCCAACCCAAATGCCATTTTCAACCGTCGTTCTCCACTCCCATCTCAACCGATAAAGATGATGAATATGCATATCAAGACTATGACAATTTGACTTCATAGGCATAAATAGTTTATTGAATAGTGAATTGTTATAACTTATTTGAGTTTCCATTTTTTGTTGACTATGTAACTTACTTGGGTTTGTAAGTCTGTTATATTTTGATTTTCAACAATGTTTAGAAAAGATGAAATTTGAATTAAAACTTTTTTTTTTTGGTGAGGTTTTTTATACAATAATATTGTTTAATGTATGAGCTAATTTGAATTTGGATTGGAATTAGCTTGAAGCAGTTAAGAATTAACTTGCAAACTTGCAGCTATGAATATAATTTTTTTTCATGTACGAACTTTAAATAGAAAAGGAAAATGACAAGATTTTTTTAATCAAAATTTCATTCATAATGTAATTTTTTGTCATAAATATTTTTATATAAATCGGGTCAATAGTCACGCGGTCCGATCAATGGCCCACTGGCCCGACCAGTGACCCACTGACCCAATGCCTTGACTGGGTCGATCACCGATCTGAGTTTTAAAACATTGGCCGTGGCTAATTAGTATTTTTAGCTTAGAGCAGTGCATTTAGTAACACGCCACGCATGATATATAGAGTTGAGATAATTTCCCATCTCGTCTAGGGATCTCATTCGTTGTGGCTTTGGAAGAAAACAAAAAGATAAACACGGGTAAAGTTTATTTTCACACTTTTTTTTTGGTTGAAGTAGAGTTTTCACAATATAGAGGTCTAGTTAACTAGTATCCTTAGGACATGCACATTAGTTAAGGAAACCAACAATAGTAAATTTGCATTGATTTCAATAGTTTTTTTTAGAGTGAGGCGGTTTAATGCAAAAGTTTTAAAGGTTCAAATAGATTTATAAAATATTTACATTAAACGGGGACACCAAGCCACCACCTTCAATAAACTTTATGTAAGAAAAATTACTTTTTAAATTTTCTCTGGGTTGCGCATGTGAGTAGTGAATTTTTGTTTTAATAAATTAGGGTCGGTCTACTTGATATGATTTATCCCGATGTATTTTCATTTGAATTGTACCTGAATTAGATCTCATAACCACGGTCTTTGTATCTTTTTTTTTTAATTCATTTTTCATTTTGCTTAATAAAAATGCATCATTCTTAAAACAAAATTTCCTTTCTAAATTTGTTAAGAAGCATTCCCCCTTTATTTTACTGTGTAATTTAATAATACTAAAAGTACTTAATTCTGTCGTTATCTTTAACGGCCCATGCTCAGTCCCTGAACAACCAGCTCCCCCCAGTCCCACACAAGAGAAGAGACCATACTTTGACTCAAGCTCACTTTCATTCTTCACTCTCAAGTCCACTCACTCTTCCATTTTTGTCTCATCCATTATTATAACAAGCTAGCACCAACCATCAACAACGCATTGTAAGCATCAATCTCAACTCTTTTTTTTTCTTTTTCTTATATATATATTTCTCTTTCACATCTTTATTTTCATGCCTTTTGCAACAACAATTTTGACCTAGAAAAATTTTCAGCCTACTTTCATAACTTCTCCAACATAGCTTAACAAAACAAATTTAATTTCATCTTCTGCAATAGAAATAGCTTTTGTATAAGCTAAGCTTATCATGATAAGCTGTTTATCCAAAGTCCAAACAGAGGCATAATTTTCAAAACTTTCTATTACATAAGCTGTTTATCAAGATAAACATTAATGCAAAGAAAATCTATCAATGGCGTAAGTGTAATCAGTGGATACGTGATCCTTACTCTTCCCTTGTGTTCATTTTTTTTCTTCCCAGGATTTCCTGTTTCTGTAGTTGAATGATGGGTAATGAGGATTTTGATAAGATAAAATTTTGTGTTGATGATGATATTCCTTTGTCACAAAGGTTTTCACCGTTTTCGAGTTTGAGAACTTGTATGACTAAATGTGATGATTCTGTTAAGAAGAGGAATACTACACTGCCTGTTAAGAGGCTATTGAATGAAACCGATTCCTTGTTTATTTCTGTTAAGAAATCAAAGGTGTCACCATATCATGATCACAATGAAGACGGAGATGAAGATGATATTCTTTTGTTGGATTTAATTAAAAGGCCAGGCAAATCAACCGATAAATCATTTTCTTCACTGAAGAAAGACCTTGCTATGTTAGAAAAATTATTTGAGGAATGCAAAAGGAAGGTGCAAGTGGATGAGAAGAGATTGCATTCCCTAAAGAGAGATATTGGGCATTGCAAGAGGAAGAGGAAAGTAGAGGAGAAGAGATTGCAGTCCATAAAAAGAGATATTGAGGAGTGCTGCAGAGAGCTTCAAAATAAGATGACACAAGTTAGTCATGTTAGAAGAATTGACGAGGCTCATGAGAAAATGCAGGGAAAAATTGAAGAATGTAACAAGGATTTTGTAGTGAAGGAAGGGCAGCTCTATTTGATGGACGATTTGATTGGAGAGCGCAAGCAAGAGCTCAAGACAAAAGAGATAGAACTTAATCAAGTCAATGGTAACATTTCAAAAGAGAAGCAATATAAAGAACGGGTGAAGGAGCTTGAGTCACGAGAGAAGCACCTTGAACGACGAGTAAAGGATTTGGAGTCAAGAGAGAAGCAGCTTGAAGGACAAGAAAATGAATTTGAATCAAAGGAGAAGGAATTTGAAGCCCAACTGAAGATGCTGATGAATGAACTTGTATCTAAAAAAATGATGTTCGAGAGACAGTTGAAGGATCTCGAAACCAAAGAAAAGCAATTCGAAGAACAAAAGAAGGAGTTCCGGTCAAAAGAGGAGGAATTTAAAGGTCAAGTGGAGGAGCTTGAATCAAAGGAGGAGGAATTCAAAGGTCGGGTTAAGGAGCTCAATTTAAAAAATAAGCAATTTGAAAGCCAAGTTGAGAGCTATAAATCAAAAAAGAAGCAATTTGAAGGACGGTGGAAAGAACTTGAGTTAAAAGAGAATAAGTTCAAAGTACAGGTTAAGGAGTTCAAGGTAAAAGAGACGCAGTTTGGAGGACAAGTCACGGATCCTAAGTTAAAGTTGAAAAAATTTGATTTACCACCGATGGAGCTTGGGTCAAGGAAAAAATATACTGAAGAAAGACAATCGGGTAAATTTTCTTATTCATCTAGTTTATTGAAAGAGTTTCAATACAACAGTTCCTCTTAATGATGATGACAATTTTTATAACCCAATTGACATAGTTCTTTAAAAATATTTTTAATCATGTTAATGTTTTATGTCTTTGCCATATTGAAAATTTTCTAGTTTTCATATCACACCCACACATTGTCAAACAAATTTGTATGGTATATTTCACCCTTGAACATTTTATGAATCTCTTTACTGCAAAAAAAACTCTCACGTTTTAATTCATGGCTAAAGTTTAATTATAATATTATGATACTGCTAATGAAAGATTAGTATATTGATGTAGTTTTAATTTTTCAAGTATATTTCAAATAGTGTAGGTTCAGTATCCCTGACAAAATTGAGGGGCACTTAATAGTCCAATCAGTGCAACTATTTCTAGTCTTGTTTATTAATCAATGAAATCTAATATTGTCTCCAGTGATTCGGTTAAGGTGTTGTGTTGACATTGATTGTAACTGTTAGTATAATGCTTTCTTCTGTCACCCATATATTTCAATCTAGGAGATGTCTTACATTCATGCATCGTATTTTTTTTTTTTTTGTAAATTCCTATCTATTGTCATTATCATATACTGACGCTTCTATAAATAGGAGTGAGCTTAAATATCTGCAATCTAAATATGCAGTTGCATCTTTCATGGATTATCAATTAAGTCACACCACTGGCGAAACAAGTTTGCAGTTGGACACAACTGAGAAAACTGATGAAGTTGAGTCACTTTACAATGACATTTTAGCTAACTTGCTAGACTCATCAGATCCATCAAGACTTGTTTTGGATATAATACAGAACCCTACTATTCCATTGTGTAAGAAGGGAGTCAATGCTGTGATTATCGCTGATTACCATATTTATCTGCTCGAACAACTGATGAAAATCTCACCTAATATTAAACCTTGTGTAAGAGAGGAAGCATTGAAACTAGCATTTGATTTGAAATCTAACATGAGTGAAAATACTGAAAATTCTTTGGTGGTTCTCGGTTTTCTTCTGCTTTTGTCAATTTATGGATTGGTTACTTCTTTTGGTGATTATGAAGTTTTGGAGCTTTTTGAATCTGTTGCTCAGCACAAGATAGCTATTGAACTGTTTGAGACCCTGGGTTTTGCAAATAAAGTTTCTGGTATGTTAATTTAGAAATGTTTTGGTCCGTGATTAGTATCTCCTTTTATTTTTATGTTTTGCTATGTTACATCGTATCATATGATTATCAAATGCCTTAATATCTATTGTTACTTTCCCTGCCAATCTTATCTACAGTCAGAATGAGGTGGTTTTGGTTATTCATTATGAAAACCTGAAGTTGCTAGTCTCTTAAGATAGTAAAGTAAATGTTTCGAATGAATTTTTTTAACAAATAGGACAACTCTTGTTTAAATTTTGCTAAAGACAACTCTCTGAGATTGTAAAGGAAATGTTTCCCTCGATAGTTATCTCATTTGTTAAGAGAAAACTGACATCTTAGTGTTGATTGGAAAATAGAACAAACTTGAAATTTATCTCTTTTTATGTATCTCTTCTATCATCCAAATGTTTTGATAAATTTTGAAATAGTCAGTCCAATCTGCTTAGTTTTTTGTTAATTATTTTATGCCTGTTCTGGTAAGTTTTGATGAAGTGAAAATTTTCTTGCACCTTGCAGGTTTTGTTAAGAATCTTATTAGAAAAAAACAATTTGTTGGAGCTGTTAGATTCAGTTATGCATACAACTTGGCTGACAATAATCAACTAGTTGATCTCTTGCGAGAATTCGTCCAGAATGCCAAACTGATTTGTGAGAGCAGTTGCGAGAAAATCAACTCCATTGAAATCAAGGTTCTGCTGTTTTTCTTATTGAAATTCTATCTTATCAAACATTACACTTCATTTTCACACATACCCTTTTATGATAGTTATAAATAAGCTATTACTATGTACTTGAACTCAGGATAAGGCTAGAGATCAAGAAATTGCTAATTTGGGGACTGCTCTGCTGTGTATTTTGGAATGCAACCTAGAATATGAGGTTATGCTTATAAAGGAGATTGAATATCGCATTCTTGAGCTAAAAGGACATAAAGGCAATTAGGTTTTGTATTGTATTTCGGAATGCAACCTAGAATCTGAGGTTCTGCTTTAATTATTTAACCACTTAAACATCTTTGTAACGAAACTGTCTATTTCGTTTGATATAAAAGACGGAAGCCAGCTCGAAACAAATAAGAAATCCATCTCGGTCTAGGTATAAATCCCCTTTCTTTATGTAATATTTATTAGAATTATCTCTGTTGACTAAGACTGCTTCATAGATCTGCAGTGTATGTGGTTTAAAATTCTCTGATAGTTTTTACTTGGTGTGTTTTTGTAACTGAATTTGAAATGCTAATTTTATCATTTAGTTTACTGTGACAAAATAGTTCTCTGCTTTGTCCTCATTTTGTATTTAAATCCCCAGTTCATAACTACGGTTTTCAAATTGGTGTTCTGTTAGAGTATAAACATCAGCTTTGAACAGTGATGTAAATTCATACTGAGGATGTGTGATCTGAATACACTCAACTTTTGTAACCACTTTCAAAATGTAGATCTTTATACACTCAACTTTTGTGAAGAAACTATCTATTTCTTTTGAAATAAAGGAGGATCCCTAACCCTTGAACAAGTTTAATTTGAATGTAAGAATCACAACCAATTCTAGTTTGGATGATTTTGGGGTCATCTCTAATTATTATATTGTAGGGAATGGGGATTGGTTTGCGGTGATCTTATTTTGTGTTGAATTGAAATTTTTTGTTTATAAAAGTTGATATACATTTTTTTGGAGACTCAATCTAGTTTTATAAAATAAAAACAAGTTCTAGTTACTGGCCTTACTATTGGAAAAAGGACAATTAGTCTTTCACAATTAATCTTTTCGTAAGCATAGCTCGATTGAGATGGACATCGTAATATGCATAGATCAAGGTTCAAAACGAGACTTTCCATTTATTTACATTAAGTGTCAAATTTTGTCTAACATTATCCTTTTTCAAAAACAAAAATAACTTAACATTATTCTTTTTTGGTTACAACTTAACATTATTCTATCAAAAAGAAAATTAAAAGCTATATATAATCGTTGAGACTATTTATGAATGATAATATTAATTATTTTACATCTTTCTTTGTTAGTAAAATTTGATCTCAGAGACAAGGGCGAATTCAAAAATTTTAATAAATGTGGTCAAGGTCATATTATAAGAAGAAAAAACACAAGTTGTTATTTTTAATGGTGTAAATAATTACAATAATCTTTTTATACAAATTACTTCTTTTGATTTCTTAATAAATACTTTTAGGACAATCATTAGTATTATTCCTAATTTTATTGTTTGTTATAGTATTATCAATGGAATAAATTGTGACAATTATACAATATAACTATATAAGTGAGATCATCCAGCATAACATCTAAGTATTATTTAAAATTACAATAAGCAAGTGGGGTCAGCTGACCCCATACTGATCCCATGTTGCATTTGTGTTTGCTCATAGTCATCGTAAGCTTAACTTAGTTAATAGAAAAAGTGCATAATATATCTAAGTTAATATTGTATTGAAAAATGAAATTTACATTAATTTTAAAATAGGGTGAATCATTATTTTAGTTGTCTATCCTAAATTTATATTCCGACTCCGCCACTAATATATGAGAATTGAGGCTAACATAAAGAACACAAATGTAATTTTGCATTTTCTTTTTATCCATTTATGTTGGTCTAATAATGTTAGTTTGAGATCTTGAATGCATTATTCTTCTCGATGTCTTGGATTTGATTCTCGAAAAATTTATAATTTTCATGCTTTAAAATTAATTTGGTAAACAATAATAAATGATAAATGACATTGGGTCTTAATTTCGTGAGTTTCTAAAAACTCAGACTCATCTAAACTTTTTTTTAAAAGAAAAAATTATTTGATATTTTTGACAAAAGGAACTCTTATCTTTTGCTGCTAGTAATGTTTTGGTTATTTAATTTTGGTAATAGAGTAATAATATTAGTATATAATTTTGTCCTATGGCAAGCAAGCGGTCCTTTGCTCAGTCCCACAACAACTTAGTGAACAAGTAATCTGCCATTTTAGAGCAAGTGTGGACCCCACTTTGACTCCCAAACTACACCATTCATTTCTCATTACTTTCTCATTTTTTCTTTTTTATTTCTCATTTCATTCTCCAAATGCAAAATACTTTATAGAAACTTTTTCTTCTCTTCACCTTTCATCGACAGCTTTTAGCTTAACCATTACCGTACAAAGACAACATCAAGCATCAACAACGTTATTGTAAGTATTAACATTTTTTTCATTTTTTTTTTTTTTTTGTATATATCTCTCTCTGATTTATGTTTGCATTTGTATGTCTTTGTCAAAAACAAATCAACACCATGTAATGTTATTAGATTAGAACTAATAAAAGTTGAAACATTTACCCCTGTTTACTTTGCTATGTTTATTGTTTCTAGAAAATAAATGTATTACTTGATGATTCAATTTGACCTAGAATTTTTTTTAATTGAAGAACCTTCTTCTTTATTTTATTTATTTATTTATTTTTTCATGTTTTTCTTCCCAAGATTTTGCCCGTATGTAATTGCTGAAGCTTTTCAGTCACCACAGTTGAATCATGGATTTTGAGCCTATTGATGATGGGAGGGAACCTGTTCCTTTGTTACCAACGTTTTCCCGAGTTTCGAGTTTGGAGAAATTTAGTAGTAGTAGTAGTAGTGCTGTTAAGAAGAGGGGTTCTGAGTTTGATGACAACAATTCATTGCATGTTTCTGTTAAGAAATCAAAGCTGTTGCCCTACGACGATCACAACAAAGATGGAGATGATATTTCATTGTCGAAGAAATTAACTGATAAATCATTTTCCTCGCTGAAGAAAGACCTTACGTTTTTAGAAAAATTATTTGAGGATTGTAAAAGGAAGCAGAAAGTTGAAGAGAAGAGATTACAGTCCATAAAGAGAGATACCGAAGAGTGCTTCAAAGAGCTTCAAATTAAGAAGAAGCAAGTTACTGTTGTTAGAAGAATTGATGAAGCTCGTGAGAAAGTGCAGGAAAAAATCGATTATTGTATCAAGGAGTTTGTAGTGAATGAAGAGGAGCTCTATTTGATGGAAAACTTGATTAAAGAGCGCAAGCTTGAGCTCAAGGCAAAAGAGATAGAACTTAATCAAGTCAAGGGTAACATTTCAAAAGAAATAGAACTTCGTCGAGTCATTGATAACATTGATAAGGACCGTGAAAGGAAGGAAGAGGAACTCAAGGCTCTTTCCCAAAAAATTGCTGATTTTGCTTTGGAACATAAGGCCAAAGAGAACGAGCTTGATGCAGTGAACAAATTAATTGGTGAACAAGCAGAAAAGTTAGAATCTGAAAGGAAGAAGGCGAGAAATATAATATCAGAAATGAAGACTAGTATTGCTCAGATGAAGGAATTTGAGTCAAAGCAGAAGCAATTTGATGATCGGTATAAGAAACTTGAGTCAAAAGAGAAGCAGTGTGAAGAATGGGTAACAAAGCTGGATTCAAGAGAGATGCAGCTTCAAGGCCATGTGAAAGAATTTGAATCAAAGGAGAAGGAACTTGAAGGTCGTATGAATGAGCTTGATAAAAAAGAGAAGCAAGTTGAAGGACGAGCAATAGAGCTAGAGTCAAAAGAGGTGCAACATGAAGTCCGGGTGAAAGAGTTTGAATCAAAACATAAGGAATTTGAAGGTCGATTGGAGGAGCATGAATCAAAGGAGAAGGAATTTGAAGGCTGTGTGGAATCTAAAAACAAGCATTTCAAAAGCATGGTGAAGGAGCTCAAATCAAGAATGAGGTCATTGAAAGAACAAGTTGAGGAACTTGACTCTAAAGAGAAGCAACTTGATGTCCATGTGGAGGAGTTGGAATCTAAAAGGAACCACTTTGAAAGACAGGTGAAGGAGTTTGAATCAAAAAAGAAGGAATTAGAGTCGAAAGATAACGAACTTGTAGGCAAAGTAAAGAAGCTTGAATCAAAAGAGAAGGAATTTGAATACCTTATGACGGGTTTGGTATCAAAACAGGAGCATTTTGAAAACCGGATGAAGGATCTTGAATTAAAAGAGAAGAATTTTGAAGGTCAAGTAAAGGAGTTGGGATTTAAAAAGAAGCAAATTGAAAGCCAAATGAAGGAGCTTGAGTTAAAACAAAAGTATTTCGAAAGCCAAATCAAGGATTTTGAGTCAAAAGAGAAGCAACATGAAGGCCGGGTGAAGGAGCATGGATCAAAAGAGAGAGAATTTGAATGCCAAATGAAGGATTTGGAATCAGGAAGGAAGCATTTTGAGAGCCAAGTGGATGAGCTCAAGTTAAAAGAGAGTCAATTTGAAGGACAGGTGAAGGAGTTTCAATCAAAAGAGGAGGAATTTAAAGGTCAAGTGAAGGAGTTTGAATCAAAGAAGGAGGAATTTGAAGGTCGATTGAAGGAGCATGAATCAAAGGAGGAGGAACTTGAAGGCCGAGTGAAGGATTTGGAATCAGGAAGGAAGCATTTTGAAAGCCAAGTGGAAGAGCTCAAGTCAAAAGAGAGTCAATTTGAAGAACAGGTGAAGGAGTTTGAATCAAAAGAGGAGGAATTTAAAGGTCAAGTGAAGGAGTTTGAATCAAAGAAGGAGGAATTTGAAGGTCGATTGAAGGAGCATGAATCAAAGGAGGAGGAACTTGAAGGTCGAGTGAAGGATTTGGAATCAGGAAGGAAGCATTTTTTAAGCCAAGTGGACGAGCTCAAGTCAAAAGAGAGTCAATTTGAAGTACAGGTGAAGGAGTTTCAATCAAAAGAGGAGGAATTTAAAGGCCGGAAGAAGGAGTTTGAATCAAAGGAGGAGGAACTTGAAGGCCGGGTGATGGAGATGGAATCTAAAAGGATGCATTTCGAAAGCATGAGGAAAGAGCTCAAATCAAAACTGAGGCCATTGATAGAACAGGCTAAGGAACTTGACTCTAAAGAGAAGCAACTTGATAGCCAAGTGAAGGAACTGGAATCTAAAAAGAAGCTGTTTGAAAGCCAAGTTAAGGAGTTAGAGTCAAAAGATAACAAACTTATATGCAAAATAAAGTCGTTTGAATCAAAAGAGAAGGACTTTGAAGAACAAGTGAAGGGCATCAAATCAAAGGAGGAGGAACTCGAATCAAAAAAGAAGCATTTCGAAAGCCAAGTTGAGGACATTAAGTCAAAAGAGGAGCAATTTGAAGAACGATGGAATAAACTTGAGTCAAAAGAGAATAAGTTCAAAGCAAAGGTGAAGGAGCTCAACTTAAAAGAAAAGTGGTTTGAAGGACAAGTCAAGGATCCTGAGTCAAGGAAAAAATATATTGATGGGAAAAAAGAATCAGGTAAATGTTCTTATTCATCTTTTTTATTGAAAAAAATTTCATTACAACTGTTCCTCTTAATGATGATGATGATGCTATTAGTTATAACTTGATCTACTTAATTCTTTAAAGAATATTTTTAATCATGTTAATCTTGCATATATTAGTCAATTTGAAAAGCTTTTCCAGTTTTCGTATCATATCCACAAACTGTCAAACTAATTTGAACTATCTTGCTACTGCTATCGAAAGATTAGTATATTTATGTAGTTTTAATTTTTCAAGTACATTGCAAAAAGTGTAGGTTCAATATTCTGATAAACATTGAGGGGCACTTAATAGTCCTATTAGTGCAACTACTTTTAGTCTTGTTTATTAATCAATAAAATCCAACACTTCTCCAGTTAGTATAATGCTTTCTCTAACAGACATATATTTCATATTTTGATGAGTCTGCATTAACGCAACAATATAGAAAGTTCATTTATGAGTTAATGAACAAAAAGCTTCTCTAAAATATTTTGGCTGTATGTTGTAAATATTATGACTTCTATTTATGTTTAGACTCTCAAGTCTTGGGTAACAAGCAGTACTTAAAATGCGCACAAACATAATAAGGTGTAAAAAAATGCCATTGTTTTACAAGTGGATGATATAAAGCATAGATTGCAGTGAAATAAGATTTTAGAGAAAATGTTATCTATATTCGTATAACATAGCAGATTGGTCGTAGAAAATGGTCCAATGAAGAGCTTGTTTAGCAACGACCAGTTGATTCCAACTTCCTCTATACCACTGGACAAACTTTGAACTGAAATAATGATATATGCCAAGTTCCATGACTTTCCCTAGATTATCTGCAACACTCTACACCAGCGTCCAACATCTTTCCTTGCCAAGATCTAGTTCAATCCAATATTTAGTATTAATGCAGCCTTAACTCATCAATGTCTTATATTCTTGCATACTCTATTTTTTATTTTTTTAAGTCTTATTGTCACTATCATTTACTGATGTTTCTATAAATATGAAGAGCTTAAATATCTGCTGTCTAAATATGCAGTTGCATCTTACATGGATGATCAATCAAGTCGTGCCTTCGGTGGAATAAGTTTGCAGTTGGGCACAAGCAAGAAAACTGATGGAGTTGAGTCACTTTTCAATGGTGTTTTAGTTAATCTGCAAGAATCATCAGATCCATCAAAATTTGTTTTGGAAATGATACTGAACCCCATCGTTCCACGGTGTCAAAAGGGAGATAATGTGATTATTACTGATTACCAAATCTATCTGCTGGAGAAACTGATGAGAATCTCACCAGATATTGAACCTTGTGAGAGAGTAAAAGCATTGAAGCTAGCATATGATTTAAAAGAAAACATGAAAGACAATACTGAAAATTCTTTGGCGGTTCTTGCTTTTCTGCTTCTTTTGTCAATTTATAAATTGCTTGATTCTTTTGATGAAGATGAAGTTCTGGATCTTTTTGAACTTGTTGCTCTGCACAAAATTGCCGTGGAGCTGTTTGGATGCCTGGGTTTTGCAAACCAAGTTTCTGGTATGTTAATTTAGATAAGCTTTAGATATTTTATCATGACTATAAAATCCAATGAGTTTGTGTCTGTTATTACTTTCCCTACCATTCCTATTTGCACTCAGGATGAGGTGGTTTACCCAGTTTATTACTTATGGTGGGTGTAGTTTGGAGAAATTTGTGTTTTAAATTCAAATTATATTGAAAATGACATAGAAAAAGTAATTATTAAGATTGTTGTGTGAAGTGTAAAATCTATATTTTTGCCCTGTTTTTTGTTCTACGGTTTTATGTATCACACAATTCACCACATTTATACATATATCAAAATAATTAGTAGAAACCAATCACCTATATATTTTTCTTAACATGTCAGAAATAAAGACTAACAACTTAGAGAAAGACAGTTTACATTTCAAAGTATGTTTTTTGTTGCCAAAATGCCTCCATTTTATAATTGGAGGGGCAAAAAAGGAATCATTTAAAGGTAATGTGGGAAATAAATCTTGTTTAATAAAAACTATCTAAGATATATGTAAAGATACAAAGATCAAGGTACTGGGTGTTGGTATGTAATTGAACTGATACGTAATTGGCTTCATTTTGTTTCCCAACAGATCTCACATTTGTTAATAGAAAATTGACATATTGGTTTTAATGCTTTGAAAATGAAACAGAATTGAAATTTATCTCTCTTTTCATGTGTCTATACTATTTTCTAAATGGTTTGACAAATTTTGAAATATTCAGTTCATTCTGCTTAATTTTTTCATTGTCATGTCTGTTGTAGTAAGTTTTGATGAAGTGAAATTTCTTGCATCTTGCAGATTTTGTGAAGCGTCTTATCACGAGGAAGCAAATTGTTGAAGCTGTTCAATTCAGTTGTGCATATAACTTGGCTGACAAGGATCAATTAGTTGATATGTTGCGAGAACACGTTCAGAATGCCAAACTGATTTGTGAGAGCAGTTGCAAGAAAACCAACTCCGTTGAAATCAAGGTTCTTCTGTTTTTTATTATTGAAATTCTATTTTATCAAAAGTTCCATTCCATTTTCACACATACCCTTGCATCTTAGTTATAAACAAGTTGTTCCTGTGTACTTGAACTCAGGATAAGGCCAGAGATCAAGAAATTGCTAGTCTCGGGACTGTTCTACAATGCATTTCGGACAACAGCCTAGAATCTGCGGGTCTGCTTCATAAGGAGATTGACTATCGCATTCTTGAGCTAAAAGCACATAAAGGCTGTTAGTTTTTGGGCTGAAACAAGCTAATGTAAAGAAATGGGGTAATGGAAACCTGCTAACTTATACACTACTATGATACTATGTACCCTACGGAATTTACTGCTGCTTTAAGAAAAAATAAGCACACCCAACAAAAAATGAACCTGATGATAGTGTTGAGACTCTCTTGACATATCCTTCAAGAAAGCTTTCCCCAAATCTGATTGAAATTTGATTACCTAGTTTTTATTTTCAAATAATGCTTATAGGGAATAGGCTTCGAGCTAAGTTTTGCAAGATCTAAATTTGATTTGTCAAAGTTTGGCATGTAATTAGGCTTCATTTTTTATTTATTTTTAGTCACATTCGAAAGTTTGATATGACTTGTTAGTCTATTTTATAAGAATATATTTAAATAAATAATGTGATATAGGTTTAAATAAACTAGCAAAATAATAAACTAATGAGATTGAACTTCATTTTGATATTTAACATAATATTTTAAAGAATTTGACAATATGTGATATTTTGTAAAAAAAAGACTATATATATCGTATTTAAACTCTCGTTTATAATAACACATTTAAATAAATTTAATATAACAATGCTAATCTTCTTAATAAAAAAAGTATTATTCATAATTTAACTCTAGTCTAAAAGGTTTTTTTTTCCTAATGTGGTCCGATCATTTTAGTAAAAAATAGACTTCGTAAAAAGTCTTATACTTTTATATTTAAAAAATAGTTTTACCAATCTAGACTTGACGTAGGTTACGTCGTAGGTATTTGTTGATCAATGGATATTCAAAGGTGTCTTTGTTGATCAATGGATATTCAAAGGTATATGATACTTATACCAACAATTTATCTTATGTATGTACGTATATATCATCCATACATATCATTTTTCTGACCATCACTATTCACTATAAACTCTAATAGGTATATGCCAAATTTCTTGTTTCTATGTTTTTTTTTACTACAATAACAATATTCATTCATTTAAAATGGTAAAGTACATCAAATACAACATAAATTCAACGTTATTAAAAATGACAAGGATGAATCGGTGAACAAACACACCACATCCAACTTAATAACACAACAATAAAAAGTTTACTAGTAATGTGACAAATTCAAACCGATCATAATAATCGTGTGACAAATTCAAACTAATTGTAATAACCATGGTCTTTAGTTAAATCGGTAATTAATCAACATTGATATGAGAATTTGATACAGACAAACACTGCAGTCATGAAAAAAATCAAATGAACACTGCATCAAGATATGAAATAAACAACGTCATGTTAAAACAATGAAATATCGAAGAAAAACAATACAAAAGAAAAAATTGATATATGTAGAAACAAGAACTTAACCCACGTAGTAACCCCTTATTTAAATTAGAAGATAAGAAAAATACACATAAAAAAATGACTCAACTATTTATTATGATGAAAGAAAAAGAGAAGAGACTTGCCAAGAATATGGAGTTTATTTCTTTTCTTTTTTGGTGGTGGTCGGGGTTCGAACCCCAGACCTTACATATATTATGGATTGTTCATACCAACCGAACTAAACTATTTATATGGAGTTTATTTCTGTAAACAAATTAGCGTCGACTTCCTTCCCTCAAACAAAAAAAAATTAGCGTCGACTTCCTATATGATTTTATCTCGTACTATATGCGTTTAAAAGTATATGTCACTTTGCGGAAAAAATCTCAAATTATAAGTTATTTTAAAGTATCAATAAAATAATAATATTTTCTTTCTGTCTTACAATTTACTAATTTTTTTATGAAACATTATGTGCAAAAATTGCACGTTTAATTCTACGCATTTAAACTAAGCGTGTGTTTAATTCTATGCATTTAAACTAATCTTCTATAAATCACGTCTAATCTTCCAAAAACGTGCATTTAGAGACGGCACCGCACAACCAAACAGGTTATAAGTTTATTAAATTATTGATCTCGAAATTCATTCTGTAGAATCCAAATATAATTTATACGGATAAAATAATTTTAGTAACTTTACATAGGTGATAAGTGAACTCCAAATTATCACAACTATCTCCATCTAAGGTCGGAGAATTAACAACAACAAAAACACTCTATTCTTGAAACAATTTTACATTTTTTTCCTCACTAAAGTGAAAAAAGTTTGGTTCATTGCCTTCTTTTCTTGAAATTATAAAACACGTAACTTTTTAAGAGAATCTTGGAGTAGATATCAGAATTTTTCTATTTTACGTAATTTTAAAAACATTTAAGTAAAAAAAAATGTAGAAATAAAACTAAAAGCAAATGAGTTTTAAGTTGTTTATGAACTTCATCAAACGACAAATTATTCAGATAACTTGAATTCAATTTTTGATGAAATAATTTTTGATCAAAGGCCATATTCCCTAGGAATCAAAGATTAACATATAAAAACATGTAGAAATAAATACCGCAAGTTTACACTTATTGTTCTTTAATTTAATTTAAGATAAATTAGAATATCTCTTTTCTCGTCATTTTTGTCCGTTTGCATATGAATCTTTTAGTATCAAATCTAAAATTCATATGAATACATAAACAAAAAACCATATATCTAAACAACAAAAACTCGTATCAAAATATAATCGTAGTTGAAAATTTTGAAATTTCATATACAAATTGATCGAGATGACAAAAATGATGAATAACAAATTTATTATCAGAAATTAAATAAATTAAAGAGAGGACAGCAATTTTGTCTTTTTAAAGGAAAATAAATAACTTAAGTTGTTGTTTTTATATATATTTTCTTAGAATTAATGTGTTGATGTGGACACACAGTTACAGTGCAGTAAATACACTGCTGTGTTACATAATATCATATCGCATCACATCAAATCAAATCAAATCAAATCGTTCTTTCAAAGAAAAATTACATCAAATCTTATCGTCATCTCATTTTTTCCATCAGTAACATAGGCTATAGCTAATTAGTGTATGTTGCTGGTGCCAGAGTTGCGACTTGGGTAAAGTTTCTTTTCTTGGTCAACAAAGAGAGAAGAGTTTTAAATCATTAATCATTAAAATGAGGTTCTGGCTTTGAAATGTATGACATTTTATTTTCACTACCAAAAAAAAATTAATGTATGACAAATTGTCTACCGATGAACACCAGTGAAAGAGGTTGTTATCTACCATTTATATGTAACTTGTGTTTAAAGGAAGCTCAAACTAGTACATATATCTTCTACACTTGTCCTTTTGGATTTAAACATTTGGAATTAAGTGCAATATTGATGGAGTTGCTTTGTAGTTAATCTTGGTATTTCTACTGCTCCATTGGCAAAACTCTTGGGCACCATGATTGCAATTGAAATTGCAACAATAAGAGGGTGAGATTATATTTGGTTGGAGACTGATTGTAAACTAGTTTCTTTGGCTTTCACAAGTCACTCCATCCTACCTTGGCAGCTAAGAAGATGTGCCTTAATTGTACGGTATTGATCAAGAATATGTCTTTCATGGTTTATCACATATAGAGGGAAGCCCACCATTGTGCAGGCAAATTTACATCTATTAGTTTAGGCATTCAATCAAATTTTTGGTGGGATGATATTCCTCACTATGTTATAGAAGATTATGCGTGCAATAGACATCGAGGGTTTTACTCAAGAGTGCTTAGATGAGATGACACATGTCTCTTATAGTTTAACCAAAGTCATGAGTTCGAATTCAACTTTAAGCATGCGTCAGTGTTAAAACTCTTAGGGGGAACTTACCGCTCATTTGAGTCTCGCAATGCTCGAAGAATTAGTCTCCGTAGTTGCATGCGGAAGATACTTGGTTTACAAAAAAAAAAAACATTGAGGGTTTTAGTTTTTGTTCCTCTCTCTTTGTATGTCAATTAAAATAATTAAAAAAAAAAAAGAAAAAATTTAATCCTAGATGGTACTTAAAAAGGGACAAGTTGGTCCCTACAACAGAAAGAATTCCTAAAATAGACCATTTGTAATTTTGTTTTTTGAAGGAACTATTTGTAAATTGTTTATTGGCGATCAACTTGGCCAATTCAATTTTCAAACAAAAAATCTTGGTCAATTCATTTATGATATTTCCGTAAGTGGTTTTTTGAAAGCATTAAAATATGAAAAATCTACCTCAGAAGTAAATGAATCATGAATATGTTAAGGCTAAATACTTTTGGCTCCTTCCATTACCCTTCAAACATTTTCAGTTTCACTGTTTAATTTACCTCCAAATATTCAAATATTCCTTTCAATGTTTCCCTCTTTGTCCCATTTTTGCTTTCAAGTTTTTCCATTTGTTGAAAATTCTCTCCCTCCTTTTCTTTCATTCTTCCCTCTAAAACAATGATGTTTAAATACATACCCTCTTCCATTGTGTTGCTGAGTCTCTTATTCAACAATGTCTATTGAGAGCAACAAAGAGAACATCTCTCCAGTTTATACCAATGGGGAAAATAAGAAGAAGAATAGTACTGAAAGAAAGATGAAGAGGAACCCTCTTGCTGATATCACTCATTTGTTCCAGAACTCTTCCACATTAACAATGACCCGAGAAGAACGTGTCCTTCCTTCTGCGTCGGTTCATCTCCATTCGATTTAGATAGGATAGGATTCAATTTAGATTCTTTTCTCTTGCATAACCAAATTCAATACATTGTGAATCTTGAATCTTGATGGTGGGTTTTTTGTTAATTACTTTCAATAATTGAACCTTTTCAATTTTTATTTTCTAAAAGAGATGACTGGTTCTGGTTGAACTTGAATTGGCTGGGCCACGTATTCCTACATATTATTAACCGAATCGAACAAGTTTTGATTTCTCATGAATTTTTTATCTAGACAATTGTAAAGTTTATAGTCCCTAAATTATGTCTAGAATTTTGATAGTACAAAGTGATAAGACAATTGTTCTTAATTAAAGTGCATAATCAAATTGTAAGAAGAAGAATAACGCTTAAAGAAACACAGTTTTTACTCAATTTCACGACAGTTGCCTGCACTTGAATAGAAGTGTGTCTGCATGTGGATGGAGATTGGGGGATGTCACTTGAATTTTGTCAAGTAAAGTTTCTTGCATTTAGAAATGGCATGCATCACTGCACCACTTAAAAGTCACATACACAGCTTGTCTAGCCTTATAATATTGACATTACTAGGTGATTAGTTTTTAGATAGTTTTTTTTTCCTTTCACTATATTAATTTATCGTGCGTCTTACAATATTTTAGTTTATATAGTCTGAACGGTGGAAAAACACCCTCTAGACCTAACATTTTAGATTTCATAATCTAAGTCAGGTTTAAAGGGTGGAAACAATAAGTGTTTTCCAGCGATGGCAAAGTGGACGAACTTACTTTGCTAAGTTGTTTACTGGCCTTAAATGTGGTGGATGGGCTGCTCTTCGATTGGGATTTTCAGTCCACCCATTTATGGTCTGCGCTTTCTATCAAAAAAACTTATAATCCGTTCTATGCTAAAAAGTTAAAAAAAAAAAAAAAAAAAAAAAAAAAAAAAAAAAAACTCATCATAAGAAATATGTTTTTGAATATTTTATTAAATTGGCCGATTATTTGATCTAAAATGTATAAAAAAAATAAAGATTCCGAAAACATTAAAAGGGTACATCAATATTTGAGTTGTATTTTTTATTAAATTATAAATTTGTTAACCTTTTTAATATTTTAAGTTTATTAGTTTATATTAATTTGTTGCATTTTAATTATAAACTAAAATTGAAATACGATATCATATTGAGTTATGTTCTCTAAAATGTTATGTTAAATGTCAAAATAAAACATAATTTCATTGATTTATTAATTTGTTATTCTACTTAAACATATATGCAAATTACTTATGTAAAACATTGATGTGAAATAAATTTTTAAGCAAGCTAACAGATTATATCACTTTTCAAAACGATTAGATTCAAACCTAAAAGTAAGTCTACGATGACTAGGTGACTAGCAAAGTTTGGCTAGAACCCCACCTATTATCAACCCTACTCACTTGGATCAAAGACTTGTGCTCTGAGAACGGTCACAGTCGTTAGCATATATGAAGGTTTAGGTAAGTAATCAACATTTTCTCAATTATATTACCACTAAATAGATTTCTTTTTACACATATAGCTGTCTTAAACGCAAGCAAAAGGACACACTGGTTGACTTTTTGATATATTAATTTATAATAATAATGCTGCTCTATTCATGAAGCAAAATAAATCCATTCATAAAAACCATTTGGGTGCTTGGAACACGATGTCATGTGTGGACACTTGGTATTTTCCACTTTAAGATAATGATTTGAAATGGCTTGAACAGATGCATTGACTTCATGATGAATCTTTCCCCATTTTCTACAAAATAACATCTATTAGCTATAAGTAGCACTTCAGATTTAAGTTGATAGGTGCTGTGGATATATAAAGTGGTATGCTTGACATCAGATTGCATTTTACCTTAATGCTTATGGCACTAACAAATAATTGCACGAAACCTTAACCAAGTGAAGCTTAAGGAAATTAAAAAGAGGAATACATGCTGTGGTGGGGTTAATTAGCCAATAAACTACATTCTTCAAGATTTCGGGATGATTTCTGTCACTATACTTAGCATTATATATCCTTGAAATTATAGGCAGCCCTTCCTGTTAAGATTACAAAGGTACCAATCTTCGGCTTCACTACCTCACAATCAAAACATCAAATATGAGTTATAATATTCTGTTGTATTTAATTATTAATCTTCGACGGAACGTAACAAATACATTTTTAAAATGCATTAACCATTTAACCATCTAAATTGATGTCGCAATTTAATGTCAATTTTTTGGGTCAAAACATCTTCTTCTTTTTTTTTTATAAAGAAGTGAAGTTCCTTTGCCCAAAAAAAATGTAACGAAATGAAGTTTCAAAACTTATTTCCGCAGTCTTCTTTAAAGAAAAAAAATAGTAATATTTCCGCAGCCTATCATTTCTGTTATTTAAAATATAGTATTGCCAATTCGTAGTATTATAAGTTATAAAATTTTCCTTTATAAAAAGCTGCATCAATCACACTACACTATATGTATTTTTTTGCATTGCCACATAGACATTTTTGTCCATGAGCTATGCATTGAACTGTTTTTTTTGACTCATCAAGCAAAGTGATCAAAGTATACAATTCACATAACTTATTATATTTTATTTATCACATTATATGGCTAAAGTTTGATTACTTTTGGAATAATGGACCCTTAATATGTTTTTAAAACTTTAAAGTGGATATATACTTTAAAAATTCCCGTCACGGTACTCCACAGTTAATCATTTTCGCCCCGCCACATCTGGTATATATGAATGTGCTTTTTCATTGTGCTGTTTTCTCATGCTCATTGTTCAGGTCCTACACTAGTAAACGTCATGCATAAATAAAATAGTGTTACACCATGCATAAATTTGATTTTCACTATTATATATCATTTAATTTAAAGTTGTGATTTATTTATCCCAATGGTAAAAACAAACTTATGAATGATGCAACATTTATCTAATTTATGCACTTCAAGAGTATTATGCCAAATATTATCATATAGAAAACCAAATTAAATATCGATTCGTATTCTCTTCTTCGCTGATTCTCTAAGTTCAAAGGAGAGGATTCGGTTCACTAGTTTGATTAGAAAAGAGAGAGAGATAAAAGAAATAAAAAATAAGAACCGTATAATCTGACGGTTTCTCTGTCAACTTTGTGTGTCATGGTATCTTTTCCTTTGTTTTTAGTGAATAAATAAGTGTCAATACAACTCATTCTCAAACTCAGCTTGCATTATATTCAAATTGTAGCATATAATTTATTATTTTGCATTTTATTTTTAAGTGATATATTATAGGTTAAATTACATTTTTGGTCCCTTAACTATTTAGGTAGTATCACTTTGTTCCCTTAATTAAAATTCGATTTATTTTGGTCCCTTAACTTCTCTTTGTTATACATTTTGGTCCTTTCCGTTAGTTTTAATTCAAAAACGTTAGGTTTTCATCATCTTTTTCATCTTCATATCATCTCCATCAACCTTCAACAACAAGAATCCCAGAAAAATTCTAGAAGAAAATGAAGAAAACCTAACGTTTTTGAATTAAAATTAACGGAAATGACCAAAATGTGTAATGAAGAGAAGTTAAGGGACCAAAATAAATCAAATTTTAATTAAGGAATCAAAGTGATACTACCTAAATAGTTAAGGGATCAAAAATGCAATTTAGCCTATACTACATATATATACTTTTAATTGAAAAAAGAATTGTGCTTTACTCACAAAAAGTTGGTGAGAGATATATCATTATATATATAATAATTAAAAGCAACTCTATATTGTGTATATAATATGACTTCGTACTCTAATATGTATATATATACCTATATTAAAATTGATTTTTTTAGGGTTTGGGTGGACCGGAGCCCATCCTAACCAACGAGTGGCGCCGTAACTTCCCTTTGAAAGAAAAAAATATAACTAGTTTACGGCCATATCTCTCTTATTTTTGTTTTTCAAAAGTGGTCTTCTTTTAAATGACTTAAATTAAACAATTAATATTTATGAGTTATCATATATAATTACATCAGTTTTGCAAAGTGACGGCCCTTTTTGTATAAGTTCATGTAAAAGAAATTTGAAGAACACCACACCATCACCCCACAAAATAAATTGAATGTGGCCTTTGGAACCCCTCTAAGGAAAATTTTCAATAGTAATATAGCTTTTCTAGACTTTGAAAGGTTTCCAAGTGAAAGTGGACACCTCAAATATAAATCTATATCCATGTTACATATTATCAAGCTTTTCTAAGAGAAATGGATTAAGAAAATGTGGCAGTACCAGAAGTACTATGCGACAAATTTGAATCCATATGACTTCACTAAGCATCTATTTGTTTGGATGGCAAGGGCTAAGAATCTTAGATTGGAACATGACATCATTTTATTCCCTTGATTTTTTATTCTTTTTCTTTCTTGAACGTGTTTGAGTGTCACATGCATATATTCACACAACTAACAATTAAAAGCACCTATATCTAATATGTTTGAGTTAAATTATTTGAGTTTATTTGTAGATTGTACATTTGAAGAATGTTTGAGAGAATTGATTTGTAGAAATAATTTATCACATATTCATAAGCTTTTTTAAGATAGTTTATAAAAACAACTTATTGCTAATATAAAAATAATTTGACTATAATTTATTTTGTTGTGAAAATTACTAAAACAAATACTTATATGATAAGTGTTTATGCCATAAGCACTTAATTAAGATGTTTAGTCAAACATGGTCTTTATCTATATAGTAAGTTGGCTATTTGTCTATATTTTGCAAGAAATATGTGTTATAAAAACATACATGAACTTTGTTGTTTTCTTTGATGTGTCCATGAATTTTGTTGTTGTTGACATAAGCAAGTAAATGAATAGTATATTTGAACTTTGATTTTAATATAAAGAATAAAGAAAGGGAACGGGGAGCATACACTATATAAGCACGTCTGAAAATTCAATTGGAATCACTAAACTTAGAGTCTTTGTAGAAAATGGCAAACTTCAACAAAGTAGTATGCATAATATTTATGTTGGTGTTATTATTTACAAAGTTAGAAAGTCGTTCACTTGATGCATTCATGGAGAGTGATAAGAAGATCCCAGCCAAGACTTGTTGCCAGCAACTTATTCAAAAATCACAGTACTTGAAAGCAAGTTTTGCAAAATCAGAGCAAAAATTTAGAAATATCTATGACTCCAAACGACTTAGTCCTCAAGGGCCTGACCCCAGACACCACTGATTTCTCTTATTAACTATGTTTTCACACTAATTTATGCCTACAATGTTATATTGTTTTTTCTTCTTCTTTTTTTTACATTTGTAATTGATATTTGAGATAATTAGAATATAGACCTGTTTTATATAACCAATCATATAATCGTGATAATATTATAATTTACATGTCCATTCCATAACGTAGTGGATAGCTTTGATCATTCTATTGTTGGCTTATATGAATTTGGGTCCTTTATTGATGATTCTGAAATCAAAGTTCAAACACTTTGCAGAAATTTTTAGGGGTGGACATGGTTCAGTTCGGGATGAAAACTGAACTACACTGAACTGTTTGCTAAATTTAAAATAACTGAATTGAACTGAACTGTTTCAGTTCTGTTTCAGAACTGTTAGTAATGGTTTAGTTTTTTTTTTTGGTTCAGTTCAGTTCAGTTTTTGGTTTTTTTGTCCACCCCTAAAAATTTCTAGATTGAGAGTAGTAGTCAGGGAAATTGGAGGAAAGGAAGCTTAAATTTGCAGAAATGGGCGGTATGCTTTATTTTATTTTATTTTTGCCTAACCATTCTTTTGCGCTTAAAATGAGTTTCAAATATTTAAAATTTGCCGTACACCTCTACATTTATAAAGATATTTGTACAACTCATTTGTGACAACCTTTATTTTCTCTATTCTTATTGATCAAAAACAATAGAGTAAAAAAAGGAAGAGAGTGGGTAAGAACATAATATGAGTATAAGAAGAAAATTATCTTAAAATTATGACAAAATAGTTGTACAAATATTATTTCTTTATACTTTTATCTTTAGAAACATTTAACATGAACAACGTTATTTAAACATCTAAAGATCAACAACCATTTGCAATTATATAAAATACATAATTTATAACTATTGATGATATGAATGTATACTTTTATCTTTAGAAACATTTAACATGAACTACGTTATTTAAACGTCTAAAGATCAGCAACCATTTGCAATTATATAAAATACATAATTTATAACTATCAATGATATGAATGTGAGAAAGAAAAATAACTGATCAAAAAATGAAATAAGAGAGAGTTCACCCTCACATGATATCTTTTGAAAAACTTATATTATGATTTTTTTAGGTTAAAAAATGGCTTCTTAAGTCGGTTAAAAGATTAAAGGCTTAACATATACTCTCTTCGTCCCATATTATATGACATAGTTGACTCTGTCACAAATGTCAATGCACAATTTTGAACTTAAATATCTTTAATAATCTATTAGAAAAAATTATGAAAATTTGATATTTTGAAAATATTTATTGAGATAAATTCAACATCTTATATGCTATATTTTGTCTTTATATATTAGTGGAAAAATAAGATCAAAACATGTTATGTGAGCAATAAACATTTTTTAAGTGTGTCATTTAAAATAGGACGGAGGAAGTACTATTCTATTTGTTTTTTTAGAAGAAGAAAAAAACGGCATAGTCATGGTTGAACCGTGACAAACTACTTCTTTTAAAAAAAATTAATTCATAAGCTCTAAAAGTAAGCTATTTTTCCCGTTTCCAAAGACATAAGGGTTAGCTATTCCATTTTCTCTAAAAATCAGGAAGCAATCAAACAAATCAGAGAAACAAAATGTTGTGAAATTGATCAAAACACCAAGACAATGTGTGAGATAAATATCAATGTCAACCAACAACTAAATAACCAAAGCAATAATAATTGACCAAGAATAAATCTTTATGTGTAATGAAAATCCAAATAGTCAAACCAAAGACAAACATGATACAGAGAATAGAGTAACAAATACACGAAAAGATAATTTACCTAGTTCGACTCAAATGACGTGCATTATGGGGAGAAAATAGTTCTCCAATCCATTATCAATGAGTCAGTAATAATGATACAAAAGAGTTACAAGAAATGCTTATAAAAAAGAGTTATAAGAAATTGACTTCAAGGATTACCCAAGAACAAACCACAAATTCCTCCCTTTCTCAATCTCCCAACAACAAGAGGGTTGCAAAAATGGTTAAGAAATTATCTTCAATTGCTCACCGAGAGAAATCTCTAGTTTCTCCCATTTCCTCTCACTACCCATCACTTGATAAAATTTTCACTTAAGAACTCCCCAGAGAAAAGATTCTTCCTCCAACGATTCCTAACTACCCAACGTGTTTGCAATGTGTTTTTTAACCCTAAAATTTCACTCAAAAGTAGCAACTTTTAACCCATAAATTTTCCTAAAAGTTCCTTATTTCGGTTCTTAAGATATATCAACCCTCAAACATAGCAAAAATTGCATTTTGATATATCAGACGACCAGACCCGTCAAAACCGCCTCATGCATGATCAGAGGGCCTCACACCTAGACAACTTATGTTTTTTAACCGAATCAAAATTATGATTTTAAAGGTCACAAAACACAAATTCCACAAATATGACAAAGGTTTTAAGATAGAATAACTACCACCTATAAAGACTCAATTTGTGTCATTGAATATTGAAGGTCCCTCTCATCCGTTCATCCGACGTAGGATGAATCTACATGTATTGACGGAGTAGATATTAGCTTGATTATTGCACTAACCTAATGTGTATGATGACTATGACATGCATTTGATTGTATTGAGATAGGATACATTTTCAATGGTGTAAATTATGTATCATCTGCGTGTAATTGTAGATACTAATCTATAGAATCAAGTAAGACTTTTATGGGTGGTAAATTTTTCTATCAAAAGATTTAATGTCGCTGCATTTTTAGGACTTGATTCAAACTCAAAACCTCCGATTAAGCGGGTTACATTAAGATACAATGATTGATTATATATATATATATATATATATATATATATATATATTTCCCATGCCATATGTTTTCTTTATGAATAATGTTTTTTACGTATTACTTCTCTGTGGCTATGTATACACCATTGTATCTATGTATATGGCGAACTGGCATGTAATGTTTTATCAGTGTGGATGTCAAGTAGTATAGTCTACATTTGGAATTTGTGCTATAGCTATTTTTTAGATTTTTGGTATTGATCATTAAATGAATAAAAGATAAATTTTCTACGAAAAAGCTTTTTTTTAATTTTCAAAAAGTTGAACACACGACCTTGTTAAAAAAGAAATTGGACATACAATTTCGAAGATAATATATTCTGTTTAGTCCCTAATTCCATAGATTCATTAATATATTATGTAAATAATATATTTACATAATATATTAATGTTTTATATTAATGTTTTATTAAAATATTATGTAAATAAAAAAATAAACTTTAAAATTTATTAATATTTTATATTTAAATTGTTTAAAAAAAGTATTTTATAAAACATTGGTTTACAATTCACTTATATATAATAAAATCACTAGTTCATTAATCACTAGTTCTATAAATCATTGGTTTTCAATTCATTTATAATAAAATCACTAGTTCTCATAAAAAATAAAATAAAATCATTAGTTAAATAATGCGCTGGCTTATCCTAAAATTCTGATAAAAAGTTTTACAAATCAAAAAGATCATAATTAAATATAATACTTTTTTTAACACATAATTAAATATAACATGAAGATGAATAATTCATATTATTAATTATGAAATAATAAATTTCTTCTTTCAAAAAAAAAATTAAATTTCTCTAATGATTTTGTGTAAGAATTTAGAATTTCTAGAAATGACGAACCTGTACTGCTTTACACATTTCGTACGTATAATATATGTATCACTTGCCCCCCACCATGTGGGACAATTCGACTATCTTATAACCATCTTCTTCTTTTTTTGGACAAGATCTTATTCTATATTCTTAATCTCTCAATTTTTAATTCAATAGAAGAATTTATTTCACGTGAACCTCACTCAGCATTGCGTAGAGCTACGCCCTTTTATAATTTTTTTTTTGTTGCAGAAATACGAGTTAATTTTTTTTTTTGTTGAAAGAAATACGTGTTAATTGTTAATTGTGTTAAATACCAATAGTTGGTCCGTATTCCATATGAATCTAGCAATGGAGCTGGCTCCCCACAGCATGCTTTATAGTAGACTATAGTATTTTAATAAGGATTTATACTTTACATTTTGATAAGCGATTGTGACCCTTAAGCCTTGGAAGGGATACTTAAGCTTCCAAACGGGGGCCAAAGAGTTATCATTAACTAAAGGCATTGCTATCATTTACTAAAGTTGTAAAGCCTTTACATATTTTACTCAAAACTAAGAGATTAATTTTAGAATTTTGGTCCTGCACAAAACACTCGCGTCCTGCAATCATGCCTAAAATACTCTTGCGTTAGCTAACTAACGCAAGTGTAAAACTATATGTTAGTTAGCTAACGTTGCGACACTTAACATGCACATGTGTAAAACACTGCGTGCGTTAACCCACGCACAGTGTTAACACATGCGTGAGTTAACTCACGCCTAGTCTTTGCAGAAAACCAGAAGAGGCAGAAACCTCTCTTTTCCCTAAATTTTCAATCATTCTTTCATACATTCATTCAATCATTTGCATACATTTTTCATCATTCATTTAACCTTTGTTTCAATCAAGTATTAACTCATAATTATATTACGAAAAATAACGGAATATAACAACGGAATAAAATAACGAATAATGTCTTAAAACACGCCAAAAAGCGCAAATGTAATAGGATTACAACCAAATCCAACAAAATGTCATTAAAAAAACTACACAAGTCATACTGGTCCATCCTGTGGACTCCTACTCCTCCTACGCGGAGCCCGCATCTGCTCCAGCATGCACCACTCAGATTGTATGCCCTGCATCAAGCGAATAACCTCATATGGATTATGAAACACAACAGGATGCGTCATTGCACCGTCCACTCTGGCTCTGATGTTGCTGATGATCTGGTATGAGTCGGGATGATGTTTGGCCCACTGCTGCTCAACAAGAACCTCCTCGTAAGGAGGGACAGGACGAGGAGGGGCATCAGCTGCGTAGTCAGGAATGGGCACAGGGGGGTTCACAATAGGATGTGATATTCTAACGAACCATCTTATGTACCCCCTAGTATGAGCCCACGACTCGTTATCTGGAACCGGATGACCCCTCTGCTGATGGCTGAGGATATGTAGAGCAAACTTCGTGAAGGCCTGGGCCACGTCATCTGCCGCAAGAGCCTCAATGTCTGTAGGAGGCCTGGGCCGTGTCTGGACATACCCGTACTGCCTAAGAACCCGCTCTGGCAAGTGACGAACCATCCTGTCTCTGTCGGCCATGATCCATCCGGAGTACCAACGTATGTCTTGAAAGGGCGTGATGTGTTGTCGTCTCTCGTACGACCTCCAGGTGACATGAGAATGGTTCAACGAATCAATGACATCTTCGTAGTGTCCAGGATTAGAAAAGCCCCTGAGAGGTTTTGATTAACTCACAAGCGGGTCAACAGTAGGGTCGTACGTCAATCCTCGGAATGATGTTCGAGAAGTGCGCCAAAGTCCATCCCTGCAACCACAAAGAAACAAATTTATATCAGCACATGTATTATACAAACAACTATACATTTACGATCTAATAAGTAAAAAAGAATAAAAACAAATATTACCACAAGCAAGGTCATGTAACCACCACAGGAGGCCACAGATGAGTCGGAGGTAAGAGATAGCTGCTCGTATAGGAAAGCAAGTCTCATCCCACCTCATGACCAGCTGTCCAACTCGTCCATATCTTGCAGCGCAAGCAGCCACAGCAGATTAATGTTTTTGCTGTTCTCAATGGCAAAAATGGTCCAGCCAAGCAAGAGTAACAGAAATGCCTTAATACAGGCCAACCTAACATGAGCTTGCTCGTCTTACTTCTCCTGTGTGTCAATCTCTAGCAGCAGATTACACCTATTCAAGAGCTCCTCGTAGCGCCTCTTCAGTACACCAAAACTGACGTGAGCAGCACTCTGTCTTGCCACCTCCTTACCGGCAGCCTCCTCTGTAAAAAGTATGTCCACCTGCATCATCTATATCCCCTCCTCACGGGTTAACTCTCTATCAGGAAGGAGCCTCCCAGTGATGGGGATGCCTAAGAGACACGCTATATCATCTAGTGTAATGGTCATCTTCCCAACAGGTAGATGGAAGCTGATGGTCTCCTCATGCCATCTCTCTGACATCGCACAAACAAACCCGTGAGAGATGTTCTCGTACCCACTAGTCAGGAGGGGGGTAAGACCGGACATATTCACTTCTGACCAAAACCAGTCATTTTGCTCACCCGTCTGAGGGATTGTCGAGTTTTTAAGGCTCAGCTTCTTCCCGTGCGAGATACCTTTCACCCTATGTGTTTTCCGAAACTGAAATACAAAAACAAAAAACAACAAACAACACCGTTAAATAAATAATAAGTAAAATAAACATTAAATATATTCTAACATAAATTTTAATTCTAAGATTAAATAAGTAAAATAATAATTAGAATAAGTTGTATAAATAGTAAAAGAAGTAAAATAAACATTAAAGAAATACTTACATCGGCATCGACCCATATCCTGCATGCCACATGTCCACCAAAGCGAGGTAAAAGCGTGAGGTCAGAAGGCCCCCCTGCATAGTCGTCCGGTCCGGCCTCGTACACCACCCTCGGCACCCCCTTAAAACGACCCCCACTATCATGCTGTTGATGCTGCTCAATATCATACTGCTGCTGAGGCTCCTCAATATCAGGCTGCTCATGACGATCCTCATACTGATGTTGCTGATACGCATCAAACTGATATTGCTGATACGCATCAAACTGATACTGGTGAGGTTAAGGCTCCTCAAAATGATACGCCTGATCTTGCGGCTGCTGATACTGCGTCGGGTCCACCGTCTGGAATAGACCCGTCTGGGACGATGATCCCCCCCACAGCCTCAACTCTAGCAAGTCTCGTGCCCCCACCTATCCCTCGACCAGTCATGGGAGGGCGTAATGCTTGTTTCTCCCTCCGTAAACTATCAGTAGGGGCAGGCCTCCCTGCCCTAAGTTTGTCAGTCCTATCCTGAGGTGGTCTCTGAGACGTATTCATCCGAGACATATATGCACAACAATTCCAACAATTGAACAACAACAACACTTATAATCAACAACAACAATTCAATCCATAAACTACAATTCAATCCGTAAGCTACCACATTGTCCTGAAACTAACTATAATCAACATTAACAAACATATTTCTAACTAATTTAATCATTATCAATCCAAAAAACAAAAAAAAATATCATTGAGACATTTTATCAAACACATACAGTGCAATTTTCAAACAACTAAGAAATCTAACAATTTCTAAACCATAAACTACCACATTGTACCCTAAACAAC
>Ga0228710_1001838_pt1 | contig 32655 bp, 14 predicted proteins | sample MedpolnodulmetaG_FD_177995 | JGI IMG/M metagenome (GOLD analysis project Ga0228710, IMG submission 177995) | Root nodule microbial communities from Medicago polymorpha collected in Santa Monica, California, United States - pink nodules | ecosystem: Host-associated > Plants > Roots > Nodule... | reverse complement strand
GCTCCTTCCTTCTTCCTCTATCTCATCTTCACCTTTCACCCCTTCATTTAAACCATAAACAGAAATGTGCTGAAATGTTATTTTTTTATGAAAAATATGTGGACAAAAGTGAGATTTAAATTTTTGTCAAAAAAGAGAGTGAGATTTTGAGAAACTGTGGGTATATGAGACCACCTGTTGAGAGTATATTTCTCATGAGGGAAATTAATTCCCTTAAATTAAAGACAAATTACCCAAGACCTACATTGTATTTCAAAATTAATTTCACGGTGAATTATAAATTATGGTCACCGCACAAAAAACACAGGTAATAAACCAAAACAAGAACTAAGATCAAATACGGGTTCCATTAGCTTGTCCATTATATTTTTTATTTTTGACTGGATGAACATTATTAGTTGGAGTAGAAGGAACCTGACTGTATATTTATTTAGAAGAAGAAGAAGGAATCTGGCTATGAAGAGAGAAAAATGATTTTGCACCTAGATACTTTGGTGTTATATGGAAGGACACAAAAGTAATCTTTACTGCTGCAATTAAAAAATGATTTTTTTGCTGTGTGGAGTCATGAAACATTTTTCTTAAAAACCTGCTATAGAAGGTCATTTAGAGAGGACCATTGATGAACCCTTAAAATTGGGGACCATATTAGAGGCTCCCTTGAACTATTTCTATGAATGTTTTAATCACCAATATAAGTTAATTTCCCTGTTTTTTTTTTTTTTAAAGAAGTTAATTTCCCTGTTATAAAATATACCTTACTATCAGGCATAAACACGGCACAATATTTGTATTTGTATTATGATGCTAATCATAATTGATAATACAAATACAAATTATCATATAAAAAAAATACAAATATTAGCAAATACTAATCAATTTACTGATATATTATTTAAAAAAAAACAATTATTGGTATATTGCTAACCCAGACTCAAAACCAACATTGTCTTCTACATATACAACATTATCCTTCTTTTCTTTCTTTCTATATCTAAATTGAAAAGAAAATCTACTTTCTTTATATCAACTTTCGATCTAAAAATAATAAATATTGCGCTACATATTACACATCTAATTTCTAGTTACTACCTTTGATTATTGCTAAATTCTGAAATAAATAATAATTATATGAATTGTTTTTATCAAAATTATATGAATAGTTTTGGTAAAAAAAAGAAGCTATTATACAAACTAAGCACCGAAAGTTTCTCCAATGTGTACAAAAAGTGCAGGACTTGCTTTCGAAACAAAAAGATCTGCTTCTTTTGTCTCCCTGCATAGATCCCAACAGAATTAAGTCAACAACATTGCACACATTAATCCATGTAAACTGAAGTTCTAAAAATATTTGTAAAAAGTGGATGAAAAAGAGCCTAGAACTTTTGTACCAAAAAAAAGAAAAAGAGCCTCGAAATTTTGTCCAAATTGTCTAGACTTAAAAAAAAAAATATTAAGGCAACTCCCGAACTAATTAATACAAAAATTGAGTCCATGCTCTCTCAAATTTTTAAGGTGTTGGTCTAGTCGTAAAAAGATAGACAATATTGTTGTGTTTGAAACTATAAGGTTTTCCGCACTTTAAATTGGAACATCCTTTTCCAACCCTAAAGTTTTTTTATTAAAAAAAAAAGTTTGTACTGCTGATCACTTTTTCACTAATTCAATGTCTTTCTTCTTTTGATGACAATTTACGAGCTAATGGACTAAAATTAGCTGCATTGGTAGGACCGGTTGGTTTTTATTTTAGTATTCAATTTTAATTATAAAAGTGGTACCATTTTATTTGAAGTTTTTTTTGTTAATATTAAAATCATTTTTAATGTTTCTAAACAAAACTTTAATCACATATTGTTGAAACATAATTGTATCATTGGAAAAGATTGTCATGTAGTAACACTATTGTTGATTTAAAATGTATGATCTTAGTCAACCGATTTTCAATTTGTGTTTTAGACTTTATTTTATAGAGTCGAAATGCAAGTCACCAATTAAGATAAGACACCTAAGATCGAGGGATTTCATGGATGCGGGAACATCATAAGTCGTGACAGTAGAAAATTTGAGTCCACACTTTGGTTCCGGTTTTTCTTTAGTAGACTATGGATATTTCCTCAAGTTTTATGAGATCTAACTAGAGACAAACTTTCTCTAAAAGTTTTAACATTTCTGCATGTCTAAATTTAAATTTGAATCCAAAACTTTGATTAAGGTAGAATAGACTCGAGATATCTCATCCTAGTGTTTTTGAGCATATTGATTGATGTTTATAACAAAATAACTATCGTATTTGTTATGGAAAATATGAGAATCATTTTTATGCAGCAAAAGATCAAGCACAGATAAAGGCTGCTGGCAATCACTGTTTTATATACTTATAAAAAATTTCTTAGTTGTTGCGTCTATCTGTCAATCTCATACCCACTTGGACCATGATGATGTAAGAATTGTACAAATTCATGTCAAAGGAACATTCATGTCCATGTCTTTACTCTAATGTCTATGTCTAAATCAGCCACCTCCATGCCACTTTTTGCGACCCACATTTTGAAGAATCTACAACATGGCATGATTTTCGTCCAACAAATTAATTAATCAGCACGATTAAAATTCTAAATCATGTTCATGAGTTCAACTTTTTATTTCTCCATTCACCATTCAGATGCTCAAGAGTCAAATCTGCACCAAGCTTTTTGAAATTTTCTAAGTTGTATATGATACTCAACAATACCATCCAATATGTAACCTAACCATATGGGTCCCGTGCTCAACAAAGGTGACAAAAAGACCTGAATTTCATACCGTCGTTTGAATGAAAGCCGTTTGATTGAAATCGAATGGTTCAGATTTAGATCTTGTTAATTAAAAATTAGTATATATATTATAAATTATTGATCATAATCGGATGATTGAGATCTTCCCACTGTCACTATTTGACTGCATATGGAATCCATTTCGGCCGGCTAGTATGAAGATGAACTGATTTTAGTTTTTCTCTATATATAAAAAGATAGAATCATAGAAACACACTATGTGGTTAAATCTCAATAAACAAACTAGTATATTGTTTATGTCATAGGCACAAGAGAAGGAAAGGGTGAGGGAGTGAAACGAAGCAAAGCTCCGTGTGACCTTCGTATTAATATGATGCACGGGTATTGTTGTAATATGGGCGTAGTATACATGACTTGTAACATTGTAAACCCTATTCGTTCAAGTAACAATACGAAACTACATCTGCTCCATAGTCTTGACACACTTGACCGTACTACGTAAAGAAACAATTGTATTCATTGTCTTGCGATTTATCCTTACTAGTTGCTCTACCAATTAAAGATTGCAATGCGAGTATGTGACCGCTAGCATGCCAAAAACTGCGACAGTGGTTCTACAGTAGCATAGAATTGAAGAACTTCAATCATGATACTGCAAAATGATAGAAAGGGAAAAGTGATGGAAAAAGGGGATTCCACATCTGAGATAAGGTTCACAAACATTGACAATATTGATGTTTGGTTATCTGGCACTGGCAGGAGGGATCCTCAAGGCTTTCTTTCCTCTTTTTGTATTACCGAATTTTCACTTTTGTATAGTTGAAGACAAGAATAATTTTATTCACGGATTAAGATGCACATGCATATGAGTAATTGCATGTGGAAGATAAGAAAGATGGAGACCCATCACCATATTATAATAATAACAATAATTAGAAAAGTGAGAGGTTTTTGTAGGATATTTATAGCTACAAGTTAATGTAGTACCCATACTTAAGATTGAAGGTGTGTTTGGTGCAAGACACATATGGTTACGCTTAAATTATCATCGGTGTCGATGTGAAATCTGATGTCCGTGTGTATGTATTTGTACTTTAGAGACTACAAGAAAGACACTTGATGCATGCACTAGGACACTTTTTGGACAAGATTGGAAAGGTTATGCTTAAATTGATACCATTTAGGCAAAACTTTTGCACTATTTGGTTCCAAACTTTCTCTCATTTTTCAGACTATTGTATTTTCATTTTGTAGTAGTAAAGTACTATTACAAAGTCAAACAATAACATATTCTATTGCTACTAATTACTATGGATCTATGATTGAGCAAGTGACCTAAAGAATGAAAAAAGAATTCTACAACACAAAAACTATGGTTTCATTTTCTTAATAACCACTTGGTATCCCTACAAATACTGAATCATAAATGGATAAAAATATTAACACTGTAAATAAAATTTAGGAACAAAATCAAAATTTTCCTCACCTCCAACTAGTCCCTCCTGTAAAGAATGATCCATTTGAAATTTCATAGTATTCACTTTCTTCCCTCATCACAATATTGAAAGCTCCCAAACAAATACCAAGAATGTAAGAATATAGAGAACAAAATTGATGGACAAAGCCTGCAAATTAACAAAAATTGGAGAATTAGATACATCAAATATTACTCAGTCATATTGTAATACACTCTACAAAAAAATATTAATTGCAAAAATAATATCCGAAGCAGACTGCTCGGTTGGTGAGATAAGGGACATCAAATGAGTCATAATCGGAAGGTCTAGGATTCAAACTCTGAAAACTAACATAATCTACAAATTTACTAACATATATATACTTACATTGGATTTGCCTTCAATAATCATTCCTGGAAAATAACCTCCTTGAGGGACTTGATTTTTCAATCCAAGGTTATAAACTGGAGTACCATCAGGATAATAAAGACCATAGTTTCTCTCTGATGCAGGACCAGTCTTCAAATCTTCATTAAAAAGTGCAAAAACATAAATATCAATAGGAATAGAAGGTTTTGCAGGAGTTCCTTGTTTCATCGCAATCCTCTTCAACAAATTACTATGATAAATTTCTGCATTCTGTAGTGAAGCTCCAACCTCATCAGGATCACCTTTAGAAGGCCAACCTGTCTCGGATATCTTAACCTCGATATCGCTATGCCCTAACGCCTTTATAGCGGCATAAACAGCATCAATTTGAGCATACAACATGTTATCATAATGCAAATTTGTAGCAGAATCAATAGAACCAGGATTTGGTTGAAACAAGACATAGTTTAATGAAACATGTTGTGGATCACCTTTGTATGCAAAAAATGGATAAGCATTGATCAAAAAAGGCGATTTGATTTGCGCTTGAAAACTAAGAAGTGGTTGAATATATTGTATCAAATCTTCTCTAAATGCACCAGATGAAGGAGGGAATGAACTTGACATAATGATGAAAGAATGTGAAGTTGTGACAGTAACTTGTTGAGATAATCCAAGATTAACAAGTGCATTATACACTGATTTCATTGCTGGAAGAAGGTTATTGTAACTGTTTATATCATTGTTACCTAATACTTCATTTCCTACATTAATTGAAGTGATTTTGGTTTGTGGAAGGTAAGGTTGAACATTTTGTTGAATCCATGCTTGTGCCTTAATAGGGTCTTTCATACTTTGAAGATCATTAAGTCCTATCATGAATTCAACATTTGAATTTGAGAATGTTGTTAGGACATTTGGATCAGCATCATAGAGTTTGATTCTGCTCACATTCAATGATTTTATAAGAACTGCTACACGTGAATGAGATGGTAAATTGTTTGCTATTTGTCCATAGTTTATTCCAAAATCCAAACCATAGCTTTGCATAAACACATCTGAAAAAAAGAAGAAAAAAATGTTTGAAGTATCAAAATTTGTTCATTAAATTAATTTAGTAGAACAAATATCTAATTCAACAAAATTGTTAAAACAGGTAAAATATCAAATTCAAGCAAAAAAGGTGCAAAATAAAGATTACTTGACAACAAAAAAAAACGGTTTTTATTTTCTTTTCAAATTCCAATTCATTAATTAGTTTCTGGGTATTGTAAGTGGCAGAATGGCGTTACCGGCACGATTCATACCACCGAGAAATTCAGCACTTGTCGCTTCGATTCGTTATAAAAATAAAAATAATATGTGGTATGAAAGAAAAATATGCATGCAGAAGAAGTAAAAGACTAACTTGAAAAGGTGAAAAACAGCATTATCACTCTGAAGAAGAAGGAAGAGATTGCCATTCTCACCCAAAAGTTAAGGCTGAGAATCAAAACTAAGGTTTGCCACAAAACAAAGTCTTATCATATATATATAATCACAATCATGTAAATATAAACAGGGCAACTCTGTTTTTTGTTCTGTTTGATTATTTTTGTCATTATTATATAATCCACCACTTATTTTACACGTATTGTACTATTGGACAGATTTTATTTCTGGCATTCACCGACATAGTTAGGTTTTATTCTTATTTTGCCTCTATTTTTTATGATATTTGCAAATAAGATCCTTTTCTTTTATTTGTGTTAAGTTTCATGTGAACTAGCAAACAGTATTTTTTTTGGTAGATAGAAGAGATGATAAAGCCATCATAAAGTCACACACATATAAAGTGGAAGTACCGGGGTTCAAACCCCGGTCATGACGTTCAGCCTAACAATTTCGACATTTTTACCCGTTGAGCTAGAACTTATGACACATCAAGTAGGGTTTTCAGGGAAGAAATATATTTTAATTACATTCTCTTCAATTTTGATTCATTACAGTAATTTAATTACGCAAAGGTGAAGATTACACAGCTAATGTTTCCAAATTAAAATTTGAAATCTAAATTACGAAAGGCAAAATGTGAAACTTTTGATCCAAGTTTTCATTCTTTCTCAATTTTGTTTCAAATCTTATCTTATCTTATTTACCTAAAAATTAGGAATTACTCTATTTTCCGCTCTCTTCTTACAATCATGCATATGTATAGGTTTATCATCGATTTTGATTCAGTCACACATTTTAAATGTAAAGAAGTATTAGATATTTTGAAGTTCAAACTTAAGTCCGACATATTATTATTCTTACATGAGTTGCACTGTATTTACAAGACATTATGAATCTAAACCTAGAGTTCGATCTTGAGGTTTGTATTGTATTTGTCTGATAAATTATTGTTTTATTGAAAAGAACTCAGATTCTTTAAAATGATTTGTCTTTTAGTGAAACTTATTAACCACTTGAGTTCTATCACTTAATGTTACAAACGTCATTTTATCAATCAATTTTCTAAATGCTTTGTTTTTTCGACAAATAATTTCTAAATACTTACTTTTATTATTTTCAAGGTCTCAGGTTCGATTTTTCTCGGTATCAATTTGAGTGGGCTAATTTAACTCCTTTAGAAAAAAGAATCATTAAATTCTTAATTAATTTTTTTTTAATAGAAAATCAATTATTATTTCGAGTGCTTGTTGTCACTATAATACTATTTGATAAATAATAAGAAATTATAATTGTAAGATTTTTGAATAAGTAATTTTTTTAAAGAAAATAAGTTTTTTTTTTTTTTTGAGGGAAGAAAATAAGTAAATTTATAATATTCATATTAAAACCATGATTTTTCAAAATCTTGATGATTTTTAAGCTCTACTAGTACAACTTTTTAAAAGATTTTTGTTGGCAAGAAAAATTTCAATTTATGAAAAAGATTTGCTTTTGTAATTTTTAAATTTTTTTTGAGGGGGCTTTTGTAATATTTTAATGAAAAGTGAAAATATTGGGACTATAAAAAGGTAATTAAATGCATATACGCGGATCTCAGTATCGACCATGTTTTTAGCACCGCCTCTCTTAGGACGCGCTGACAACTCAGCATTCGCACGTGTTTTCAATTTAAAATACTGTACTCGTTTTGCTGCATTTGCACTACACTGTACACACCACTATATTTTTATTTTTATTTTTATTTTTGAAAAAACTCACTCACACAATAACTTCTTAATTTGTTATTTGCAATTTAATTTTTATTTTTCATAATTGTTTTTGTTAATTTTGTAATTTTATTAATGCATTTTAATTATTTGCTTAGGCGCATATAAAATATATATCATTTGCCTATGTGAGGTTAACTCAATTGGTAGAAACAACGTAGTACAATACTATGTACGAAGATCTAGTTTGAATTTTAAGCACTCTACTTTTTACTTTAAAACGGTAAATTTATAACACTAGACTACTTAACGGAAAAAAATATATATCAACTTGGATTTGGTGTTTTAATGCGGCCTCATTTACAGACGTGACACTTAGATGCTTTTGAAGAAAAAAGAATGAGAGGTGAGGAAAAGTTATAAAAGTGTGAAAGTTTAGAGACTAAAATGTATAATTTTAAAATTAGGAAACTATTTTTGTGAAGGTGATAAAATAAAGAGAGTAAAAGTGCATTTAATCGTAATTAAAATTGTGAATACTCTAATACTCTAAAGTTTTATTGAATATATATGATATGAGTTAAGAACGCTCAAACTGCATAGCGAGAAAACTAATATGAAATGAATATGATCATATTCATTTGTTATTTCAAGTAATGAAAATACATGGGGAGCTAATTTATATACAAGTTCTAAATAAGTAGAAAGGATAAGAAAGTTCTAACTATTTGTGTTAGAGATGTCCAACAATTTGAGCTTAACGATGAGGTGAAAGAATGGTTGAGTAGCAAGAGCCTTGCTGAAGAGGTATGTGTACATGATTTGTGGAAGAAAGTGGTAGTAGCCCCATTATACACAACCAAATGCGAATAATCTTTGTTGGGAGGGAAGATAGTTTAAAGGTGTTTAGGTTGGTAGTATTAGAGGAGAAGGATTTCTTAGATAAAGATGGTATGGAGTCGTCATAGGTTAATCGATGATTATTGAGTCTATCAATAATAGAGGTTTGCAGGGAGGTGAGGATTAAGAATAAGAATATGCGAGATTTTATTTCGTACATTCATCTTGATTTTATGGTCACACAATAAAGAAGTTAGAAGTTGTGTCTGATTCTCTTTGTTTTTTCTTTGTGGTGACTCATTTTGTTATTAGACTTTTACCTCGACAATAGGAAATAATGGTTGGATTATTTTTTATATGGTGCAAATCAAAATGGTTCTCTCTGATCTTTTTCTCCAAGGTGGGCATCTTAGGAGTGTTCCTCGAGTGTGGGGGGCTCTTAGGACTATGTTCTTTGTTGTTAATGTTTACTCAAATGAAAAAGTGATGTGGAGTCAACTAATTAGGTCGAATGGTTCCCTTGAGGGAGAATGTGGTGTTTGTTGGGCGACTTTAACTAGGTGCATTATGAGAGTGAGAGGAAAAGCATTTCATGGATCAACAGGAGGGGTGGGATGAGTGAAATTCTTGAGTTTGAGAATTTTGTTTAACACGTGAGTCTTGCTGATTTGCCCACCATATGGAGAAGATTCATATAGTATAAATCAAATGCGAGTGATATGGTCAAACAAGTGGTAACCTTTGGAGTATTTTATTTCTTTTAACTTTGTATAAATAAACTTTTTTTTTATCAAGGCACAAATAAACTTATTTAAAGTAGCTAAATATATTTTATTGGAGTAACTAAACATAAAATACACTTAATAATACAAATAAAAATATTAATTTTGTGATAGTCAAAACTACCTATCTCTACAACATAGCTTCATCCATGCACATGAATCACATATACAACTGTGAGATGTCGGGTTCAAAACCTTATACTCCATACAAATGTGAGATGTCGGGCTCAAAACCTTTTGCTTTTTATCTACAATTAAAACAGTCAAATTGATTGATTATTGTGTTACGGATAAATTTTATTTTTTTTAGCAATACATGTAAGTTGGTGGCTGATCACTCAGTCATTAGTGCTCCACAGATGGAGTTATTAATCCATATTCTGACGCAATTAGGTGCCGAATATTTTTGTTTCTTTTAGAAAACTAAGTCTTCAAAAGAAAGGAACACGATTTGCTATTAGGATTCGATACCTTTGGTTAATTATAAATTTTTCATGAGAATCGATCTAAAAATATCATAATTAACACTCAATTGAGTCCTGCCTTCTGGAAAAAGCAACCCTTTTCTCCACTTTAAGTGGCGTCATTCTCAAATCCAACATAAAAAATATTCAATCTTCCAATTATATGCACATTTATATTGGGAAAATGATAGAAAAAGTTTCTGTGAACAATCATTAAGAGAAACACTTTCAAACTTTATTCTCTTGTTTTGTTTCACTATCAACAACTCAGCGTTATTTTACGGGGCTGCATTTTTTTTTTCCTACTAGCCTGGTAGTTAGAGCTCACACAATTAAATATGGAGAAGTGGGGTGTTCGGGGTTCGAACCTCGGCCCCTACATAAATTTTGCAATGTCCCTACCAACTGAGCTAAGCTTACAGAGACTTATGGGGCTGCATTTGTAAGGTGGATTATTATTTTATAGGTTAAATGCATCATCGGGTCCTTTAAGTTTAACGTTTGTATTAGATTAGTAATTTTAGTTTTAAATTGGTCATTTATCTTAGTAAAATTGTGCATCTATTCTAATCCTTTATGTCATAAAATATATGCATCATTAGCATATTTCTATCAAACTCATTTAAAAAGTGATTGTGTGGATGTTTATTGCTAAGTTGGCGGCTCTAAATTGACCTTTCTCATAACTATGGTTCATAAGTGTATTATTTCGTCTTAATCTAAAACAAAAACCATTTGATTACTTCGTTTATAATGTTGTTGATGAAATATTTACCTCTAAAATTAAGATTGAATTAACAAACAATAAGAAGATAATGTCTATAAGTAATTATGTCTGGTGTCATAAGAGACTACTGATATTATATAAACAAATTAGTCACGCACGCAACAACGAGAAGTCGGGAACCATTAGCAATTTTCATGGTCTTATAACTCGAGCCACAATTTCTTTAATTCTTTAGTGCAATCCAAACTTGAATGTTAAACTCGCTAAAAGTTAATAATCGGCGTCTGGTTAACAACACACATTAAAGTAATGTTAACAACACTTACTTTAACTACTTTTTCTTTCAACATACATTCACTAATTAAGTGAAATTACGTGAGTTTCATCATTTCATGTAAGATCTATTTTTTTAATAATCAATTATTATGATCCTTAAAAAGAATTAAGTTAATATGAATTATTATTAAGATAGGGTGGATTGAGTAGTTCAACTAGTTGGAGTTAATGATTAAAAAAGTTAACGAGTTAAAAAATTAGAGTTTAAATTCCAACTAAAAAAATTAGTATTAATATCAATATAAATAAATAATGGTCCACTATTAATGAGTATTAACGACACAATTTTTAGTACACTCTTTTATTGTTTAATATTCATGTGAGTCTCGTCAAATCATATGAATCCCTTTTAAATTTGATTGGGCGAACATGAATTTAAACCAAGAGACCATGTTAAAAAATGTGTTAAAAAGTGTGTTATCGTCATTATTTGTTAGACTTAATAGCAATTTTCACCCCCTAACTTTCACGAAGTTGCGATTTTGGCCCCCTAAAAAAACTACAAAACCGCCCCCAAGTTTTGCAACTGTAGCACCTCACTTAGGGTGCCACATCAGCGTAGACCGAGTCAAAATTGATCTTTGGGTACAAAACTGCCACAGATGCAAAACTTAGGGGGGCGTTTTATAGTCAAAATTGGTCTTTTGCTATTAAGCCTATTTGTTATTATTAAGTATGTATTGATTAATAATTGATGAATATGCATGTGTTGTATTTTGTTTCTGAACGGATCGTGATGAGTTAACTCATGTGTTGTGCGATAGGAGATCTCTTTCATCGGCCATCTATCTAATTAATAGTTGTAACATTAGAGTTAATATCTATATAAAAATGAAATACTAAACAACCATATGAATATTATTTTTTTGGTTACATCAACCATATGAATATGATGGTACATAGAGGAATCAAAAAATATGATGGTACATAGTTTACTTTATTTTTCTTGTATAGATGAAAAGACAATAGTCATTTAGATCTCACAAATAAATGGAGGAGTTAAGGTTTGAACTCCAATCACAGCATCTGACTTAACAATTTTGATATTTTGTCTGTTTTTTAGGAGAGAATTATCATTGTTAGTTGAACGAGAATTTGTGGTACCAATTACATATTTTTCCCAATTTACAATTTTGGTATTTTCCGACTTAACAAATCTGTTTTTTAAGAGGTAATTATTCTTTTAAATATATGAAGTCTGGGGAATACATACAATATTATTTTTGTTATGTAAAGACTGCTTGCGACGTCAGCTAGACGTGCATGCTTACAAAATGTTTGATAGCAACTCGCAAAAACCCACTCCACCCCACCATACACACTTGTTATTTGGCAAAGGGCAATGATGATAAACCGAAATAATATAAGACATTGTTTGATAAGATGTGTTTGAGCTATAAAACACATACATTCCTTCGATTATACGTGCTTTGGTGTCGAATACCTATCGTATCTGACACATATAATTACATTAAATAATGTCATATTTTAAAATTATTACTATTGATATCGATATGTTAGTATTTGTGTCGTGTTTGATGTCTGAGTCAAAGTGTATGCTATATAGAAATTGAGAGATAGAATGTATCCCTTAGACGCAATGAAACTCTATTTGTCCATTTGACCTAACAGGTAATAGTTATTTTGGCTCAAAGGCTTGGCATTATGTGGAAACGCAGACAATTATGTACGGCCGCCGCCTGCTACATGCATATTGTCCAAGTGTGAAAATGTCAATTTCAAATTGGTAACGTAATAAATATGTAGCAACTAGCAAATCACAATTTGTGTACTATAACCAAGTAGTATTACGCAACTATATTTCATTTTTTCTTTTCTGGCTAAGGACTGGAAATTAGATACAATAATTTCTAATTAGGAAGCAACTTATCTTAACTTAAATGGTAGTGGCTCGTTGGATAAGCTTTAATATCATTTTTAAGTTTTTATATTGAACTTAATCACCATTTACCAACTTATAAGGTGGATATGTCTGTCACTTTAAAACTTATTCCAACATCTAACTTTAACTTGTTTTTTTGGTCTTCCACTCGTACCTCACATCTCTATTTAATTTAAAATAAGTTATGTGTTAGTCTTTGTACTTGCGTGCAGAAAATTAAGCATTCAATTTACATCATAAATATGTACTTATCATAAGTGATATCGAAGGTGTGAAAGTTCCTCTCCACAATGTAATAGTCTTCTTCCTATAAAGATAGGATTGGGTTATATGAACCTGTTATTATTTAAATACGCAGACATTGAATGAAGGCATGACTATTGCCTAATGTTGTATATATTTGGTGAAACACTATCTATGCGTTTTGGTCCACTTGTGTTTAGGATGGACTAATACGAAACGTATATTTTTTGGCATAGATGTCTTAAATGGAATGAATTTTTCTCTGTATTTAATGTATGTTTTGACCAAACTTAATTTTACGTTCTCTTCTCATTTTAAGGAAAAGCTGAACCAAGTAGATTTTTGGAAAATCTTTACAAATAAAAAAAATAGCTTATTTTAGAAGATAACCTTCTTTTTTTTTTTTTACAGAAAGGGGTTTAGAACATTTTTTTTTACATAAAGGGGTTTAGAACAACCTAGTGACACTTGACAGGAGCTTTTGAAAGACTAACACATGACTTATTTTTAGGTAGGTTTGTTTTGCGTTGATAAAAATTAATTTCGAGTCCATTGATTTTGACTAGAAATAAGTATGAATTAAATTGATTTTATATTTAAATGTATTTATGTAGAAGTGAGTTGAACAATAAATTTGTGTTGAAGAATTAATTATAAGAAAAGTCCAAATTCTAGCTTCTAATTAGAATAAATTCTTGAGACAAAATCAATTATATTTCATATCAACTAAACATGTCAAAATCAATTATACATTTTCAGAATCCAGTTTGGTTGTGTTAAGAGTGAAACCAAACATACACCAAGTTTCTTCAAAGACAAGCTACTTGTATTCTGTCTATGTTTTTTTCCTTTCTATTTTTAGTTCCACTAACATGTAAAGTTCCACATGTCTTCTTCCTCCCTCCTTTGGTCCCCCCCCATAGCACCAGAGTCTAGGACAAGTGGTTGTGTGAATATCGTAAATTTCAAGGTGTGCAAGTATTGTTGTAAAGTTCTATTCAAACAAAAAATTGTTTCCCTCCTCTCGTTCTTTTTAAAAGATAATACTTTGTCAACTCTCGAATGTTTCAAAATAGTAAATTGGGAGGTAAGAGAGGCAAAGTAGTATTTGTGAACATAATCGTTTTATTCAAAATATGGTCAAAATTGTCTGTTTAATTAAATAAATACATTCAAATATAAAGATTTCAATTGATTCATTTATTTATAATCAAATAAAAATAATGCTATTGTAAAATCACAGTTTTGTTTTTTAAATTGTTGATAAAATGTTTTTGAACTCATTCATTTATGTATTATACTAAAATCATAAGCTTGACTTGAAGCTATCCTATCAAACAAGTTTAGTTTAAAAGTAATTTTTTAATCCAAAAAAAGTTATCCAACAGCTTAAATTTTTTATTTTCGTTAAACTTTTTGTTTTTAGCTTCAGTTTCATAGTACTTTTGTAAGCAAAAAGAGTTGAGCCAAACGCTTTGACAAAAAACCAAAAGAATGAAAGCATTAATCTTCAACTTTTCTTGTGTAATAAAATCATGTAAAATCCTCAGCATATTCAGAAGAGTTGAGCTTCATATACAAAAGCTCGTTAGTATAATATGAATGTGTAAACATACTTTTACGTTTGTCAATTGAACTACCATGTTGCAATCCATAGACATTTCATGAATGATGTTAGAGCTCAAACATTTCAAAAATTACTCAAATATAATTTGAATAAAACCTTAATTACTCCCATATCAATAGTATATCAGCCTTTCCTAAAGTCTACTTGTTGCTGCTACTAACAACAGCTACTCTTAAATTCAAGGGATGTTCATTCATTTTTCACATTCATGTATCAGTGATTTCAACTAAAATGATGATTTCCTTGTCCCTTTAATTTGCAGGCTAATCCTCTCGTGCGAGGGTTCTGCTGGTTGAAGATTAACCTATATCTCAAAAAGCAGCTTTAATAACCGAACAAAAGAGCATACAGAGAATCATCGAAGAGGCTACTTAAACGCTTAAATTCCAAGCAACAGCGCACATTATCTAAATCTTAAATAACAAACTAACAAAGCTTCATGACACACAAAAATCCATTATCGTAAATAACTTAAAAATCCCATATAAGCATAACAAACCGAGTTTGGCTGCAATGTCTAACTAAAACTCCAAATCTCCTCCAGTAAGGGCACGGGTTTCTGGCAGAAATTTTCAATAGAGGTCACCTTCTTTGTGTGTATGAATAACACAGTCTGAAGTTGGATAGGCAATACAGGTTAGAACATAACCTTCATTTAATTGATTGTCGTCGAGAAATGACCCATCCGACTGATCGACAGAACCAGAAACAACCTTCCCAGCACAGGTAGAGCATGCTCCAGCACGGCAAGAATACGGAAGTTCAACTCCTGCATTCTCTGCTGCATCTAAGATGTAAGTGTCATCAGATGCCTCAAATTCATTTTCTTTTCCATCCGGACCAATCAGCTTAATTTTGTAAGCAGCCACCGCAGTAACCCTAGACGAAGCGGATGACTTCAGGCCAAAAGATCGTGAAACATTCTTCGCGGATCCTAGAGAAGAAGGGAACTTGACTGTTGCGGCAGTAGTGAACTGATTTTGGTTGGCAGCTTTAAGCGTGCAATAGCGGTAAACCTTCACAGTTGACAAGGCTGACATGATTGCCCTGAAATTGAAATTACAAATGCCATCTTATACAAAACACAGCAGGGATTAAAATATATCACATTCAATGAATAAAAAAATAAAAAAAATCAACAGTAGAGAGCAAGCTGGATTCAGATTATGTTCTATAAATTTGACATTGCTAGACACAATAACTGGATTGCTACAGCAGGTAGGATAAAGTACCTAGTTTCTACAATCTTGTTTATATTAAAGATAAAAGGTGTAACTTTGAAGATCCTATTTGGATAAACAACTTAATTAAGCGTTTATATCAGAAGAGCTTATCATGCAAGTGCTTACTTATAAGGTATTTCTATAACAAAGGATAAGTCAAATTGTTTTTATAAGTTATCTTGTAAGGCTTATGGAAATAAGCTGAAAACAGCTTATGGACATTCATAAGTCGTTAGAGTATATTAGTGTGTAATTGAGCTATTGATCCAAATGAACCCTTAATTCTTAGAGAAAATTGTGAATTGTCTTGAGAGACAGTACTACCAGTGTTTGTTTATTTGTTACCCTAATAAAAATTATAGGAAAATATAATAACAACCATATCATAAGGTAATGGAAAAACTTACTGTTACTGAAAGGATGAAGAACGCGTTTAGTATTGTCGGAGAGAGAGCGCTGTGAAGGAAGTCACGAGAAAAAGAAAAAAGAGAGAGAAGGAAAGTGATAGTTTATCTCCTCCTCTTTGGGCTTGGGCTTCACTTTCAATTGACCGCTAATCATTCATTCCCACACCCCCCCATTTCATTCATTCCCTTTCATTTGTGACAAGTTAATCAAAGGCTTCTACTGCAATCTTAGTCATTCTACTGGCTTTTATAACGTCGGCTATCTTTAAAAGGTTTACATTTATGTCATACATTAAACCTCTCTTAGAAGAGGTTCTTATTCTCTTATTCATGTCTGATTGGAATGCTAGTGTTTCTCATTGCTCCCGAGAAGCTAGTTATTGTACGGATTTGGTGTCTCATCAGGGTCAGATTGCCAAAAAAAAAAAATAGTTTCTTTTTGGTTGTTAATCCTTTATTAAATGTTCATTTACATATTGGTTATAATGGTCTTTCTTCAATTCATCTGGTGTATTAATAAAGTGCTGAAATTGTTAAGGGTTCGAACCCTGATAACCTCCACTTTGTGTGTGTGAGTTTATGATGGCTTTGCCATTTCTTCTAGCTACCAAAATAAAATAAAAATAAAAAAGTGCCTTTTTCATCAACAAAAATCATAATTTATTTAAAAAAATGTGTCAAAGGGTATTTTAGTAATTTTATATCAAATCATCACCCCCTCTCATCTCTTCTTTCAATATTTTTGCCACATGACACAATTGTAGTCCATGTATAAGGGCTCGATATTTTTTGGACGCATACTATTTAGGTTTCTACAAAGAAAGGTGCTTGTTATAACATAATCATGCCAACACAATATTATACAAACAAGAAACAAAATTAACAGGGTTATTCAAACCATAACTATGGGTTGATTGAAATTTCTGGTTTATTGGATGCAGTGTATTCATTTCCTACTCATTATTATGAATCCCTATTTCGTTGGACGAGAAACAAAGATCAAAACGTGGTTTGAATGGATTGTGGTTTTGGAAAGGTGTTGCAACATCAATCCACATGTCAAGAACAAAATTCTGAAAATGAGAATCAAGACTCATCATTTAATTTTATCTTCTAAGAATATATGTGAAATGCGAGAGGTATGATATTCACGGGGATGGTACTACCACGCCAAATAAGTGGCTCAAAGCTGGTTTTGGAGTTCCAACGGGTTGGAGACCCCCTAACCTAATGGGACTTCAGACAGTGAAACCAATCACAAAATTTAGGTCAATCCATGTTGAGTTGAGTTTGAATAAAAAAAAAAATTAATTAGGACATGTTTTACAGGATTTGAGGTGACCTCAGAATTCATTTGAACAATAGAGGAGACATCAGATGAAAAGTGTAGCAATAAAATTATTCTACAAAGACTATGGGAGCAACTTTGCATAAAAAATATGCATGAAAGAAGAGGGCAAAAAGCTGAATAAGAGATAAAACACGCAGAATAAAATTAGCACTTCTGACATAATCTTCAATAACGCAAAATACTGACAACAAAATCTCATCAAACAAAACTGTAGAATGGGGAAACCTGCTGTCTCAGCTATTACAGTAACCAAAATATTAAGCTCAATTTCAAAAACACTGAATGTAAAAACCATTTAAAAGACACGGTAAGATTTTCCCATCGAACTTTTCAGATACAAGCACCTAACCTGAAACAAACAATAGCTTACATTAGATTGCAGTTTTAACCAAATTAAATATTCTAAAACAGACAACAGGAGCAAAAGCAATTCAAAACAGCACAACTGAAGAACATAAATTGTGAAAATTGATAACAAGGTACTGCTACATCTTCACAAAAGGTTATTTGAGACCAAACTCTTCGATAAAAATGCAAACTAAACAGTATTTGCTACGGATTTTGCCTATTAACTGTAATCTAATGTCAAAATCCAATGATGCATCACGTCAAACCATAAAATAGAGTAACAAAGCAATGATTTTATTAACACAATATAATGGATGTTATAGCCCTATTATTGCTCATCATCCAAATCCAATGATGCATCACGTAATCCATGGTATGAGTGGAATACTTACATTTTGCCAATTCTTTTTCAACAAGGACACGAGGAAGTTAACACTCAGTTGTACATTTTGGAAGATTTGTTTTTCATCCATACTGACATTGCCAACAGCTACTCCCATGCACAGCACTTTCTTAAGCTGGAACTTGACCATAGCCTTAGTCTCATTAACCTTAGCCTCAAGAGATTCTTGGTGGGAAACAAGTGTAGGGAACTTTCCTGTAAAGGGGACAAACAAAATATCCAAATCAGTCTAGGCAATAACTGAAATTCAAAAGGAACATGTAATGGCGGTTCTTTGAAACAAGATGCTAACTAAATGAAAAAAAGCAGGGCTGGTGGTTCTTATAAGTAATGTAACAATATGTTTCGACACAAGGTACAATTGTTACTCAAGTTCCTAGGCAAGCTGACTGATATTCAACCAGCAAGAAATTGGTGTGGTGTGGGTGAACGCAATGTGAACTTGAATACAACCAGGCCCTAAAAACATTCTATACATATAGAACTCAAACATGAAAGATAAACAAAACATGTGGGCATGTATAAAGAAAAAGACAGCAATGCAAAACAGATATAATAATAAAAACAGTAGAAAATCACAATATTCTTGAAATGTAAGAGTTCAAAAACCCAAAAAAATAAAACACATGCCTGCCTTGTTGAGACCAGGACCCAAAAGACGGGGAATCTGCTTAATAACAGCTTCAGAAGCTAAAAAGGCATGGTACTTCTTTGCCAATTTCTTCACTAGTTTCTTGTTTTTGTTTAGCTTCTTCAAAGCTTCAACATCCATTGATTCCAATCCTATTTTCTCAGCCTACAGTACGAACATTAGAGTGTAAGACATTAACATAAGAAACTTAGCAGGAAACAAATATTAAAAATTATCCTCAGCGCATAATGCAAAATCACTACCATCGAAACTAAATTAAAGACATCAATTTGTTGATTTGTGGTTACTAAATCAATTTTGCCACCCGTGGAATGCAGAAAATAGCAGATTGTTAAAATTCCAATAAGCAATAGTGCTTTAGTGCCACTAAACAGCGTCTTGATGACCAATAGAGATTTTTCTAAATGTTAAAAAGTTATTCTATGTAAATGATGTAAGATCACAACCATCAACACTAAATAAAAAACATTACGTTCATGAATTGTAGTTACTATATGACATAAGGTAGAAACATTATGTCATCGTTTCATCCTACTTCAGAAAATAAGTCAATACTAGCACACAACAAAAATCAAATCAAATAGCACAAAATAAATTGTAAGACACCAAAATGAGGGTAATAACGCACGCATTTGAAACTCAAATTCACTTCAATTAAGCATTAACCATTTCAACTACATATGGATTCAACAAAAGAGTCTGGCTGCAACATCAAATCATTACCTCCTCAACATGCTGAGCATCTCCAAGCATGCAAATCTTCATCTTGGGTCGAGGAATGTGAGGCAATTTGACGGAACCACTGAAACGCTTATCCTTTTGTGGGTCGTAGTTCTTAAGACCAATCTGGAGTTCAATAGTCTCAACAAATTTTCGGTTTTTTTCCTTGGAATCAGCCATGATTCCTGTAATAGCTTCTCTCACAGCTTCACTCTGAAGCTTACTGCAAAATCACATCAAAAACATTAAATTATAGTACCACATTTTTTTACTTTCAATTAATAATTTTCATCAACCCTATAAATCATAAATACATTGAACAAAGCTCAATCAACAATGACAACAAATCAACAACCAAGCTTTTTCCCAATAAATGAGTTTGGCTGCATGGATCAAATTACGCCATAATGTTCTATTATAAAACATATTTCGGTCCAACTCAATAGTTTTCAAATCTTTCCTAATAGTTTCTCAATCAATTAAGAAAAACAACAGTTATTGAATTATTTTCACTAACACGATCAAAATCTAATAGAACTAAAGTTAAATTATCAATTAAAAACAACAAATTGTATATAACTTTATGAAGAAGAAAAAAAAAGCTAAAAAAATGTGAACATGGACAAATAGAAGAGAAAAAAATACCTCATCTTGAATCAGAGTCTTGCAGGAAGTGGATCTTATACCTGTGAAAGAAGGAAGAAGAAAATTTGGGGTTTGTGAGTAGAGAAAGTAACGAAGACGAAGGCTAATTAGGGTTTGTGGCAGAGAATGAGAGAAGAGTGAGAATACCTTAGAGTGAGGAAGAGGATGAAGCCGCACGAAAGAAATGAGAGCAATGCGCATAAGTTAACCCGTTTTGAGAGTTTAGGGTTTTAGTATTTTGTGGGTTGGGCTTCTTACATTAGGGCATGTGTTGATGGACCCATTTCAATCACAACCTTCTTAAGCCCAGTCACCAAAATTTTCAGATTATTATTTTTCACGGCCGAGCACCCTATTTTTTCTCTGAAAATACTCTTAATTCAGATTGTATAATCCAAACATTCTTCGAATTATAAAATCCAAATAACGCAGAAGCTGAAGGCCAGTATTCATTAGTCAAAATTTCTGTGTTCCATTCTATGCATAGTGAAAATAATAGGAAAACAAAAATATGAAGAATTTACTTGATATATACTATGAGTGTTGATTTTATTTTTTTACATAATACATATATTGCTATATGTTCTTAAGTCTTGGCTCAACTGGTAAAATAGTTGTCGTTACTCTTTCACTTGTATGTGAGTTTTCAATAACGATTGTCACTTCGTCTATCCAAACAAAACACATTGTTATGCTACTTTATTATATGTTAGTTTCTAAATCATTTCCAAGATAATATATATCATTGATGAGATATTTTTGTAGCGTTCAACATGGTTCATTTAGTTATAGTGAAGTTTTTCCTATTTCAATGATATATAATTGTCTTTAATTAATAATTTATACTCCCTCCATTTTAAAATACATAAAAATTTAATATTTTGAAAATATTCGTAGAGACAAATCAAACAACATCTTACATGCTAACATTTATCTTAATATATTGAGTAAGAATCCCTTAACACTAAATCCTAACCATTCTTTGATCTTAGATGGTTCACATTTATTCACGTGATTGTTAAGGTGAGGACTCTTCTTCCTCCCTAGGTCTGCCGGTATCCTTACAGTTCAGGTTCTTGATGATAGCAAAAAACGGATTCAATATAAACATAATCATAGCAATAAAAATATAAACTGAATACGTTCTTTTCTATAGCAATAAAACGTGAATCTGCTACATAGTTGCATCGTCTTTCTTGCCTACTCAAATCCAATTCCTTAATTTAATCCCAATCTGATAGATCCCATGTTCCTTGATTAGATTTAACTATTTAATTGAATCGAATAGTGGAATCCCATGTCAATAATAATACAATTATAACTTTTTTGCAATCAAATATTGAATTGATTGTGGCTATTGCACCACACCGCCAGTAAAGAAGAATTTGAATTGTTGTTGGCCATGGATACACAAAGTTTGGTGTGCCTCCAAAGAGATGTTGTAGAAAATTTAGGGAATAGTTAGGTAGAGATTAAAAAACGGCAACAACTAGTATAGTATGTGAGTCACCTCACATTAGCAATTTAGGGAATAATTAGACACTATTAGATTTAATTAAATGGACAGATCGGATTTGGTGTCAACGGATCATGTCTCTTATATATTAGTTAGAAAATATGATCAAGATAAGTTATGTGAATAATGTGCATTGTAAAATTGCGACATGTATTTTGAAACGGATGGAATATAATACTGTAAAAGGATGAAATAGTTGATATGAAGGGTAAAAACCAATGAAAAAAGTCATCCGATTTTTTTTAAGAGGTCCAAAACTATGTTTTTTATTAGCAAATGCGTATAAATTACAATCAATATTTTTTATGAATATTTGATTTTGATTAAAATTATGAGTCAACTTATTTTTCACTTTTAAATTGTAACAAATCATACTTATATTTTTCAATGATATTAACAATATAACAAATATAATATAAATCTTAGTTTTTTTAATGACACCAACAATATGCATTATTTATAGGTAAGTTTGTTTAAGAGTATAATTGAAAGTGAAAAAGTCACTCCAAAATCATGTATCCACTTTGTGTATAGGTATAGAAGATAACCGCTTCCCAATGTATAAATTTCACGTGGTTTTTCTTGGGTTACTCTTTAGGTGGTTGTTTTAAAACCATAGTCGATCTTCTATCTTATATTTTTTTTTAGGAAAAATCTTTTATCTTATCGTCACCCTTTGATAGTAAATGAGTTAATAGTTATTTTGGTCTTTGAATGTATAAATAGCAGTTATAATAGTTGTTCAATGTATCGAAATCTCAAAATAATCTTTGATTGTGTACTATGTTAGTCAAAATAGTCTATTGCGTTAAAACGCTTCGTTAATATTGCCGTGTTAGCCTCTCAATATACTTATTTATCGTCGTGTTAATTCTAATAAATACTTACTTACTGTTGTATCAATCTCTATATGAAAAGAGTTAATGTGAGCGTTTAAAGACTAGTTTAACTTTTTGTAAAAAAAAAAAACAGAGACTAGTTTAACTTGAGGAAAATCAGGAAATACTTTGATTGACGAAGTGCACAATCAAATACTATTTTAAAATTTCAATATATTAAATGACTCGTAATTACTCTTTACACATTGAGAAATCAAAATCAAAATTTCCTATAGTAATTGTTCTCCCGCAAAGCTTAATTTTCCTCTATGTTTTTAATCTTTTGTATTCCACTTTTCCTCAAAAAAATCTTTTGTATTCCATTTTAATTTAATTCATCCTCACGGTCTAACCAAAATGGGCTGCTTATGCAAAAATATGTAGACTTTTCTTCGGTAATGAGATACTAATTGAGAACTTATCTAAATTATGTTTTAGAACTAAAGATGACGATGATGCAAAAACAACTAATTTTTTTTTTTTTACTAAAAACAATTTGAAGGTTCTCAATTAGAACTAAAGAGATAAGACCAAATTAGATAGGTTTTCAATTAGAACTAAAGATAGGTTCTCAAAACCTATCTAATTTTTATACTAATTTTTTTTACTAAAAACAAGTTGATACCCATCATCATTCACCCCCTTCCATCCTTTCTCTATTGACTGTAATATTTATTTATTTTTTTACTAAAAATAATTTGATGGAAAATTAAGAATAGACGAAAATAACAATAAGTACCTATTTTGCAATTCCTTAAATCACTTTTGTTTTTTAATTTATTGTGAATATTCTAAATAACAATAAGTACCTATTTTGTAAAAGTTGATTAAATTTTTTATTTAACAGCTAGACACTATTTTAATAAACATGTAAATTTCTATGTTAAAATAGATTTTAAGAGCCACAAAAGGTAGTTGGTGTTATTTTATTTTATTCTTAATTCTCCTTAAAAAAATTAAAAAACAAATGCTTTTAGTGTTTTCCTAAAAAAACAGCTTCTATTTGAATGTCAAATATTATTACGTTAGTTATTATGTTACTATTTTCTCCATTAAGAACAAAATTGAGCCAAACATATGATCATAAGATCACCGGACAGCTCCCAAATAAAGATTGATTTTTGTATATAAGTATCTAAAAACATTTAATTTAATTATACTAAAACTAGGAAACATTGCGGTGTTTTATAAGCAATGTTAGTTTTCCGTTTCGACCGCTCTCTGGGTGTCCCTAATTACTTCTCACGCTACTTGGACTATAGAAAATATTGTACTTATGGATTACTTAATTCATACTAATACTATATTTAAATTAAATTATATAATTAGCACGAATGACTTCAAACGTAATTGGCCAAATCAATTGAAAGGAGATCAGATCCAAGCAAGGTAAGTTAAAATACAAAGCTTGAAAGCTACATACAATTTATCATAATACAAAAATGGCGTGCGCACACACACACCATGCATATGTAATTTACACTAAAAGGTTCCATGTTGTACCTAATTTTTGGGTTTTAGGTTTGAAGAAAAGCAGATCTGAGAAAGATTAATCCATAAACTCTGGTAAACAAATATATGCTAGTTCTTATTTTCCCTTTGTTATACCGAATAACAAAATGAGAAAAATAGTAGCTAGGTTGAACTCATGATAAACCCATTAATTATTTCTTGCATATATAGGGGTCATGAGAAACCTAAGAGAAAAAAAATCAAAATAAGAAACTAGGTGTGGATCCTTAATCTTTGTGACCTTGATTTACGTACATCAGCAATAAGGGCATCACGAGCAGTAACAATCAATGCATGAGGAGCAAATATCAATGCATCAAACGTAGTATAGTCAACCCATTCTTTCAGCTTTTGTTCCTTCTCCCAGTTTTCAGGTACCTTAACCTTTCCCTTCATCTCTTCTCTATGCCTCTTCAACCTCTCACGCCCCGTAATTTCCTCTACCCTAGCAGTACCATTCTCTTTACTCTCTTCCTCTTTGGCCTTTTCATCATCATCATCATCATCATCAATCTCATCATAGCTTTTTTTATTTGGAGAGTTGCACTCAAGCTTGTAACCACTTTGTTGAAGGGATGATAATGAAGTTGGAATATGGCAAGTAGGGTATCTTCTCTTCCATGTTGAGATGTTATGAGTCAATCTATTTTCTTGATCCATTGGGAAAAAAGGGAGCTTGTTGTTGCTTAATGTGGTTATGGAGATGCTAATTAATAATAAGCTAGCTTGTTTGTGCAAGAAGAAGTTGAACTTTAATTTATGAGAGTGAATATTGAGTGGGGGTTTTAGAGTACACGTCATGAAAATAATGTTGTATGGCATGTAATGTTTCTACGTTTATCGAATGGTCTTCAAGAATTAGATTGTGTTGTTGTGTGGTTTAGTTGTTATGTACGTAAGCAAAAAAAACAAGGAGAAATGAGATTTTATGTGTAGGTGGAGAATGGTTTGTAACCTTAGGGTTTTGTGAGGTGGACGTGCATTGTGGAAATGTATGAAGTTGTTGGCGTTTGATTAGTTCTAGTTGTCTTTGGTTTTCATTGGCATTGATTTGATGAGAAAAGACGTGGACATAGTAAGGGCACCCCCAACTAACAAGATATTTTTCTTTTGTCCCCGGGTCAGTCCAACAAACTACACTACTAAACAAATTAAATTAGGACAAAAAATTAGTTAAAAAACACTACAAGAAAATCTCTTATTACCCATGGACAAAATCCGTCTGTAGGAGCAAAAAGCCCCACGGCTTACCGAGGGTCTTGAGGCCGTGGGAAAATGCCTCGTCGGTAATGTTACCCACAGCCATGTAAACCCTCTGTATTTATCGTCGGCTACACCATGGATAATTTATGGATAATCGTGGTTTCAACAACAATTTTATCCCTACTTTTCCATCACCAAACTAATCTATTTCACCCTCCTTAAAAAAAACTTATCTATTTCACCATGTTTATCGAGGAAGTCAAACTAGTTGTGTGATTAAAAACTTTATTGTTCGTATTAAACTTATCTTATAAATGGCTGTGTAATCTTATAAACAATTCTCAATGAAAAAAAAACATATTTCTTCACTTTATTGTTCGTATTAAATCTATATTTGTACTATATACATATATATATATAGAGAGAGAACACCCTCTTTTAGCTTTTTTGGGCTGACTTTTTCTTTCCAAAAATGCCCTCAATTTTGAATACAAATACCACATATAACAAATAGATAAATATAAATTTAAATATTAAAAAAAATGTAACAAACACGATATGAATATATATATATATATATATATATATATATATATATATATATGTTTGTTTCTTCCCCGTAAGCTTAACTCAATTGATAGGGATATTGCATATTATATGCAGGAGCCGGGGATCGAACCCAGAACACCTAACTTCTCCACAATTTAATTGTGTGAGCTCTAGCCACTAGGCTATTTGACAAAAAAAAAAGAGTGTAACAAACTATATGCGCATATTTATACTTACTTTTTTATTATCTCAATTATACCCTTAAATAATTTTTTCTACAATAAAGATCGTTGTTGATGTCGTTGAAAAACAAGAATTTAGATTTTATTTTTTTGTTATATAGTTGGTGTCATTGAAATAAATTATCATGATCAGTTTGGTTTATTATAACTTGAAAGCAAACATTTATATTTGTAGTTTTAATCCAAATAAAAATTTCATAAAAAAAAAAATGAACCTACTTGGGTTGATCTGGTGGTAATAGCTTGGGACCTGTGAGTGTGCTTCTTCTCGATGTCTCAGGTTTGATTCTCTCTGGTGTCAATTTGAGTGGGATAATTTAGCTTCTTAAAAAGTAAAAATTCATAAAATAAAATAAAAACATGGTTAATAATTTGCAAACATTAACGCAATAAAAAGAGCGAAAAGACGGGCACGTGAATGCCCGTCTTTTCGCTAGTTTAAAGAAAACAACCATTTTCAGCTCTTTTTGGTTGACTTTTTTTTTCTTCCAAAGATACACTCAATTTTCAATATAAATAACATATGTAACAAATAGATAAGAATAAATTTAAATATTAAAAGAATGTAACAAACACGATTAGAATATATATATATGTTTGGTTTTTTTTTCCCTTTATCATTTAAAAAGTGTAGTAAATTAGATAAATATATTTATACTTACTTTTTTTATTATCCCAATTATACCCTTAAATTTTTTATATAAGAAAGATTGTTGTTGGTGTCATTAAAAAAAGAATTTAGATTATATTTTTTTTGTTATATTGTTTGTGTCATTGAAATAGATAATAATGGTTACTTAAGTTTGTTATAACTTCAAAGCAACAAACATTTATATTTTTAATTTTAAATTAAAATTAAACTTTCATAAGAGAAACCCGTTCATAATTTTCAAACATTAACACAATAAAAAAAACAGAAAGACGGATATGTGAGTGTCCGTTTTTTCGCTTGTCGTTTATAAAGAACACAACTAGTCTCACACAACCGTTTATATTATACTATAAGATTATTGTTCGTATTATATAATATTAAAAAAGACATATTTCTACACTTTTTACTGATAAAAGATTACACAATATAAATGGTTATATCTCTAAATTAATAAAAGAAAACGATGATTCATATCAAAACCATGTATTCCTTTTTCTTTTTCTTGACAAATGTATTCCTTTTTTTTGTTTTGTTTTGAGAGGAACGTATTCCATTTATATAGAGTATAGATATGTAAGTATATATAATTAATTGATTTTTTTTCGAAGGAATATAATTAATTGATTTAACGACAAAAAAAACTATATGAACATATTTATACTTACTTTTTCATCATTACAATTATACACTTAAATAACTTTTTCTACAATAAAGATCGTTGTAGATGTCGTTGAAAAAAAAAGAATTTAAATTATATTTTTTTGTTATATAGTTGTTGTCATTGAAATAAATAATCATGATTAGTTTGGTTTATTATAATTTGAAAGCAACAAACATTTATATTTGTAGTTTTAATCCAAATAAAAATTTCATAAAAAAAATAAAATAAATACGAACCCACTTGGGTTGATCTGGTGGTATTAGCTTGGTCTTGTGAGTGTGCTTCTCCTCGAGGTCTCAGGTTCGATTCTCTCCGGTGTCAATTTGAGTGAGCTAATTAGCTTCTTAAAAAATAAAAATTCATAAAAAACATGGTTAATAATTTGCAAACATTAACGCAATAAAAAGAGCGAAAATACGGGCACATGAATGCCCGTCTTTTCGCTAGTATAAAGAAAACAACCATTTTCAGCTCTTTTGGGTTGACTTTTTTTTCTTCCAAAAATACCCTCAATTTTCAATATAAATAACACATGTAACAAATAGATAAGAATAAATTTAAATATTAAAAGAATGTAACAAACACGATTGGAATATATATATATATATATATATATATATGTTTGTTTTTTTTTCCCTTTATCATTTAAAAAGTGTAGTAAATTAGATAAGTATATTTATACTTACTTTTTTATTATTTCAATTATACCCTTAAACAACTTTTAATATAAGAAAGATTGTTGTTGGTGTCATTAAAAAAAGAATTTAGATTATATTTTTTTTTGTTATATTGTTGGTGTGATTGAAATAGAATGGTTACTTAAGTTTGTTATAACTTGAAAGCAACAAACATTTATATTTTTAATTTTAAATCAAAATCAAACTTTCATAAAAAAAAACCGTTCATAATTTTCAAACGTTAGCGCAATTAAAAGAGCGGAAAGACGGACACTCTTTTCGCTAGACGTTCCCGTTCCATCCAGATCATCATTCTGGTCAACATATCCAGACTTCCGGCTCGGTGCAGCCTGCTATAATGCGCCTGATGCTCAAAGATGCCATGCTCCGGCTCCGTAACAATGGCTTCAACGTTTATAAAGAACACAACTAGTCTCACACAACCGTTTATATTATACTATAAGATTATTGTTCATATTATATAATATCAAAAAAACATATTTCTACACTTTTTACTGATAAAAGATTACACAATATAAACGGTTATATCTCTAAATTAATAAAAGAAAATGATGATTCATTTCAAAACCATGTATTCCTTTTTTTTTCTTGACAAACGTATTCCTTTTATTTCTTTTGAGAGGAACGTATTCCATTTATACATAGTATAGATATGTAAGTATATATAATTAACGAACATCAAATAAAAAACCTAGCTCTCAATCCGAACCCTCAATTTCCACCCCAATCCGAACCCTCAATTTGCTAGATGTAGCCGGTTAAGGTGGTGGTGTGACGAGTGACATCAGTCCTCTGCATCACCTCTAAACGCCAGACCTATCGGCGTCGGCGTTAAGGTTGTTGTTCTCCGATGGTCTTGTGTGTTTTGGTTGTTTTTGTTTCTCTTCAAAACGGTGACGACTTTTTTCGTATTGAATTGTTGCGTGTTTTATTTTCTGTTGGTGTGTAGTGGTGGAGAAGGGCACGGTCTTGGCGATGATAGAAGGTGAAGGTGGTGATGACGTGGTGGTTTTTTAGTGGTGTCGACGATGTTGTTTTGCTGGATCGGTGGAGAGAAGAGTCCGACTTGTGGTGGTGTGATGGTGAATCTGTGGTGTGGTGGTGGTGATGAAGTGGTGATAGAGAGCTCGAAAACGTTGTAGCTGTTTTCGTTGTTGTTGTCGTGGTGGTTGTGTGGTGGCGGCTGATGGGAGGGTCAGTGGGGTTTATTGGTTTTCGTGATGGCTGATGCTGATTTTTGGTGAGGATTAATGGTGGTTAATGGTAGTTTTGGTGGTGGTGCTTGTGGTGACTGATTTAGTATCAAAAGTAAGTATATTTGTATATTGTCTCCACAGGGACTAGCGCGATATTCATGTCGTTCAACAATCAATATCGTTCTAAACTTATGGTTCAAATTGTTGATTGATTAAAAACTAATCTAAATTGGAATATAGCAATAAAATTGAGACGAGGTCGGGCAATTCACGCCTAGGGTTAGAGTCGTTGACCAAGCATTAAATAATGCACTCTTATGATTACCTAAATGGATTCTAGCTTTACTCGATATTATCACACATCGCTCAACAACATCATTCGTGTCCAAATGATGTCGTGATTTCTAATGGATCATTTAAATGTCGATTTTCCAAACTATTAAACAATCCAATAGTCTATTGCATCGTTGTATTGTCGATTTCCCAAACTATTAAACGATACAAAAGCTTTGAGTTCCAATATTCAAAGTGATTATCAAAACCTAAATTCCATGTCTAGAATTAAAGTTTTGCTAGATTATTATTCTAACCCTAGATTCAAAAGCATCTTTCAACATCATTTCAAATCAAAGATATCATTAAACACAATTGAAGCTTTCCCATCAATAACTTGTAAAACAAATCACCAAAATGCCTAAACTAACACATGAATTAGATCACTTTTGAGCACTTATCAGTGACTAGTGGTGGTTATGCTTTTTGTGGGTTTTCTTCTACAACTTTTGTTGTTGATGGGGTTTTTAATTACACGGATGTTAGCTGGTGTGGTTTGTTTAAGGTGCGGTTACATGGATTTTTGGTAGGCTTGATGGTTATTTTGGAGAGGTATTTTAACGATTTGGCACAAGACTTGTTTCTGCTATATCGCAGGCGGTTAGACTTTAGTTTTTGGAGATGACTTCTTGGTTTGATGTTTAGTTTTTATTGGTTTCGAGGGCCCCTGGTGGAGGGTGTTTTTGGTTTGCTTGTAAAAGTTTATATTTGATACATGTGTGTTTGTTTGGGTGTTCCGCATATATACAGACACTTTTCCTTTGTATGTTGCTCTTTAAGTCTTCTAGCTTAACATTCCTTGTGCTTGCTAAGATTCTTTGTGTTTTGAATAAATTTAATTTTAGCTTCTTAAAAAAAGTATATATAATTAATTGATTTAACGACGAAAAAAATTGATAACAATTTTTTACTCTCTCTAAATTAATTACTATTTTATATATATAAAATAAAGCGAGACCCATTAACTAGTTTCAATAAATCTTAAAAAAAAATAGTTTCAATAGATGGGTCTCACTTTATGTTTGTCAAAAAATTTGAGAGAGAATAGAGACCATCATTTACACAAAATAAAAGCAAATATTTAGACCATTTTATCTGGGTAATGTTTATTTTTAATTTGAGTGAGAGATCCATCGTGATACTTCCTCCGTTACAAAAATAAAGAATATAATTTAGACCATTGTAAATTCTCAATTGCATTTACTTGCTGCAGCAGGGCATAGCCAAACTATAGACATCAAATTTGTAAGAGAGTGAGTAATTTGGCTCCTTTAATCATGATTTATTAGGATTTGGTTGTACTTTGAGTAGGCGTCTAAGGTTCCATCCAAATACATGACTTTGTTTGTTATTGAACAAGGTTCGTTAGGACATGGCTTGCTCAGATTGGTGTAGTCCGTACGCATTCCCCATTTACCATGGCCCTTCTTCGCCATAATGACATTGGATTACTTTTTCAAGCATGTGATCTCCTTGATAAAGTTTACATTTGCTAGTTTCAAGGTCTTTTGCGTCACAACGATCGTCTTTCTCCTCCCAACTTCATCCTTTTCTGAATTATGGGTCAAACATTATGATCAATAGTTATATGATGAGAAACTACCTTTGATTGATAACTGGCATGTCTGCTAGACTCCACGTAAATATGTCCGAGTTGCTTCTTAGTTTTTGAACTAAGGTGGATCCTAGATATATCGAGTGTTGATTGTATATCAACCTTTGTCAGCTTCCCCTGGCTTACTATCTCTACCTCTTCCAATTTTTTCAACAAGTTGGGCCATATGATCAGAATTTTCCCTTAGATCCAAGTCCATGAATTTACATTCTTCTTAATGCTCCTTTGGACAAATATACTTTAGGTCATGATCTAGGTCTTTTCAATTATTCTTTATTCTTTAGGTTGTTTATGTAACGTTGCATTGCATAGCCATTTGCTCATGTTGATTATCAAAAGAGAGTTTAACTAATTGATCTATTAATTTGCTAGTCTATTTAAACTTAGATCACATTGCTTATTTAAAGATGTTCATAAGATATATGCTTTTAAATAGGCTAGTAGGTCATATCAGGCTTTCAAAAGGCCAGACTCATGCCTAAAAAGTAGGTATATGACAGGTCACATGCCAGACTTAGGCTTTAAAAAAAATTGGCAGGCCGGACTTAGGCCTTGCAAAGCCTAGTCGGCCTAGCCTATTCCCACCCCTACCCAAAACCAAGCAGTTCTTAGGTGTTTTTGATGTAATTCACTACAAAATCATGCAAATCATGACATCTTATGAGGATTTTGGTAGACGAGGCCTCTGAAAACATTACAAAATGAAAAACTCTATTCGAAGTCCCAAGACAAGTTTCAAGGAAGAAAACTCTCAAAAAGACAAAGAAAAAGGCAAAAACACATTGAAGGGCAACACAACACGCCCCACAGGTGTGCAAAACAGTGCTAAAAAGCATTGTTTTTGCACCTAAGCGTGAGGTGCACCGTCCCACACGCGAGGCACATGCGCCTACAAGAAGAAACAACTTTTAGTTGTTTTTCTCCAACGGGTTTGAGAAAAAGCCCAGATTTTCAGCCCAAACCCACTTAGAAATCAACCTATAAATACAACTCCTCTCATTCACAATCACTACAAGAAAAACTGCATTTTGCGACTTTTAAAATTGTTGATTGCGGCTGTTAGAAGGGTCGCAATTGTACATTTGCGACTGTTCCCCAACAGGCGCGGATGTTGGGGTCGCAACTGTCATTCGCGACCCTTCATAGAACAGTCGCACCAACTGCCGCAAAAGGTACTGCGACCCTTCAG
>Ga0228710_1001837_pt1 | contig 32677 bp, 12 predicted proteins | sample MedpolnodulmetaG_FD_177995 | JGI IMG/M metagenome (GOLD analysis project Ga0228710, IMG submission 177995) | Root nodule microbial communities from Medicago polymorpha collected in Santa Monica, California, United States - pink nodules | ecosystem: Host-associated > Plants > Roots > Nodule... | reverse complement strand
ACCTCCTGCAGCCTCACGCGCCTTTGTCTGCGCGTGTGCTGCACGCGCCGTTTTTGGCCAACCGCGAAGCGCCACGTGTCCCTGTCGCAGCAGATTAAATGTGTTGAATCCATTCATCCTCTCTTTCTTCCAACTCAACATTAAACATACCATTGGAGGCTTTTTCTTGTTGAATCCCACTTTCAACACACACTTTCAACAGCCATTGTAGATGGTCTTAGATGGGGTGTTTAATTGGATGGTTTTAATTGGTTGACAGTGTAAAATTGTTTTACACTATCAGTCTATTCCAATTAATATAATTATTTAATACACACATCTATTTAATTTATTTATTTATATTATAAAGAGGGTTGAAGCACAAAATACAAATATCCATTTCAATGTTACCTATTCATACTAAGTTTTAGAAAAATGTTAACTAATGTCTTTGAGAACTAGTTAAAGAAACAAATATAGTATGAATATATTGAAACTTATGTATTCAATGTCTTAAAAGTGTAAAAAAAATGTTTTTGATGTAAAACTTTTATTTTCCGTTTCCTTAACTAGCGGGTGCAAAAGTTAGCATGACCCTAAATATTATTATATTGTGCGGAAACATCTTCTTTCTAACACTCGTTGTTTTTATCGTAAACTTTCGGACATTGATGTTTGGGTGGTCTATTAATCTAGTGGCTAATTATTTACCATTTAAGGTGAATAAGTGAAAACATATGGTTTGACTTTAGTCACTGCACACCAAAACATCGCACCAACTGAACTATACTCATTAGAACTATTCAAAAATTAATAGGAAAATATGACATGTTATTAAATAATTGAAGGTGACACACACAAACTAAACTTTATAGATACAATTCTATTGACATTCTTTTATTAAGAGAAACCAATGTTAATCTTACATTTTAAAAATATATCTCAAGTAAGTGATGAGACCTGCACTAATTTTATCTAGTAAAAAAATAAATGTTAGACTAATTAAAAAAAACCAATGTTAATCTTACATTTAAAATATATATCTTAAATAAATGATGAAGCCTATGCTAATTTTATTTAGTAAAAAAATAAAGGTATTGCTAACGAGTGTCATAAAAGTACTCTTTAAAAACTTCTAATAAAGAAATTTTATTCGTTAATAAAAGTCATAACTCCAATTTGAATACATTGATTATATAAACTTTAACCAAAACTTACTATTTAAGAGGTTATTAAACAATGCTCAAAGACACTCATTAACCTTTCTAAAACATAAATGTTAGACTACATTTAGAGAAAACAATGCAAATGTTAACTTGTGTCCTCAAGAACACGTGTTAAGAAATTTATTATAGAAATATACGTATTAAAAGTTGACATGTTATGTCTTCCAATATCTTTTTTTTAGGTTTGTTTAATATGTGTTCTAAATACACGAATTAGCCCGACCCAAAAAACAATACTCCTGGTAAGGATCAAATGCTCACCTAAAAGACAAGACAAACAACACTGTGTAAATTTTGTTTTAAAAAAAAACACAACATTGTGTAGGTGGATAAGACCGAAACAATATCTCCAAGCATTTTTGACCCCTTATGATAACGGTATATACTTGGCCACGTGTCGTGTAGTCATCCTATGGCCGCCACTTCAATGTCCCCTCAGCCCCCTCCCGCAGCTCTCTATCAAAAATAAATATCATTGGCATTTGATTTACGAAGAGATGCGGAATAATATTGAGAAAAGTCCTTTTAAAAAAATATTGAGATAAAGTTGGTCAAATAATCTTCAAAATTAAATGAAGTTTGAAGTAAATTTTGATATTCTCTGTCAAATATTAATTTGTGCCCTTAAAAATACATGTTAATGATCTCATTATAGAAATATACATATTAAAAGTCGTGCATTTGACTTCTTAAATGTTACTAACATATTATGTTTTTTTTGACAAATTAACATATTATGTTTTCTAAAACAAAATTGTTATTTTTAGGTTGTTTAATGTGTGTCTTAAGCGCACAAGTTAACATTACTCATTTTCTTTTTTAGGAAAAATTTAATGAAAAATAAATTTTTGTTTGTAAGTCTAAAACGATGGTTTTTTTTGACAAAAACAAAAAAAATGAAGGTTTTAGTGATCTTAGCTTTATTTTTCAAAAAAAAATAAAGATGAGATTTTCAAATATCTTTCCCTGTCATTTTTTAATATCCTTCGTATTTTAATAATTTCCTGATCATCTCTGCATGCTAAAATTTGATTTCTTTTTCACATTTCTGTCATTTATGTTCCTATCTTTTCTTTTTGTTTTTTTTTCCTTGTAGTTATAGATTTTTTACTCAATTCTTTCGAGTTATATATGAATGAAATTTGATTTAGTTGATATTTAATAAGAAGTTGATAACCAAAGTTTTTTTAAGAATATTTGGATGGAACCTGAGTTCTAGTAGTAATAAGAATGCAATAATATAAAATCTTTATAAATACTAGGGAAAAGACGGGTTTCACGTATCTGTGCTAGCGCGTATATATTATCAATGACTAGTAAAAAGACGGGCACTCATGTAACCGTCTTTTTGTTTTTTTTTCTTGTTGTAACTTTTGAAAATTATGAACGGTGTTTTTTTTATTATTTTATGAAAAAGTAAGTATAAATATAAGCTTTTTGTATGGTTCTTAACTAAATTTACCATGATTTCCTTAAATCCATAATTCTGTCAAAGTTTGTTATCTTCAAAAAAGTTGTATTTTTAGTTAAGAACCATACGAAAAGCACCTAAGGAATTGTACCTAAGTTTTGTCCTTTGTATTGAAAATTGAAGGTATTGTTGGAAAGAAAAAAAGTCAGCCTAAAAGAGCTGAAAAATGTTTTTTTTTGACAAAAACAAAACGATATTCATTCATTCAAATCGATAGAGTACATCAGATACAAACATCGCTAAACACATAAAGGGTGAATCTGCGAACAAACTCACAACACCCAAGTTAACAGCATACAACGGCAAAATGCCTACAAATAATATGATAAAACCTAAGTCACCGAAATACCCATGCTTCCGGATCTGCAACGTTGACGTCCAAATCATTGGTTGATTTTGTAATTGACTGATGTAGATCTTTCAATAGAAACTGAACAAACACCGCGACAAGACGCGAAATCAAACGCCGCACAAGACGATGAACAACACAACACCGCACTTAGACGACAAAATCACAAAAAACACAAAAGGAAAAACTTGATGTATGTGAAAACCACTTATTTAGATTGAAAGAAAATGGAAAAAAGATGTAGAGGGATGATTTTAGGTCAAAAAATGACCTAAAACCACTCCTCCTCGATGAACGAAGGAGAAAGAAAGTTTAGAGAGAAGTTGGAGTTTCTCTCACTAGAAAACTAGGGCCGACTATTGTGCTTCCTTGTCTCAGCTGAAAGATGTTATTTTCTTTATATACAGTAAGAATAAACACATTTTATAGAAATTTGCGTATAAATTCCAAATGATATTATTTATGACTTTCAAATATATAAATAATTTGTAAAATCTTTTCAAATATGTAAATTAATCTTTTCAAATGCAGCAAACTCAACAAATGATATTTACCTTTTTGAATGACAACAATAATATAACAAATATAATAAAAATTCTTATTTTTTTAATAACACTAATAATATAAAATTATTATAATTTTTTTTATTTAAGGATATAATTAGAATAAAAAAATAAGTCTAAAAGCCTTAAAAAAGGCTATTTTGTTTATAGGTAGTATGTTTTTTTTTGAAGAATTGTTTATAGGTAGTATAGATGGTAAAACTTTGTCATATGTATATTACGGTTCCATTAGACTCGATAATTAGCGTCGTTGCACATTCAAACAAAATTTATTTATTTATTTTGAGAGAAGCACGACAAAACATTGTTTTGTACACTACTCCATTTATTTCATTTCCACTTGGCTCTTGAAGCATGCGAAAATGATGATCAAAAATATTTTTTCATAAAACTCATAATCAAATTTTGACGCCGACAGTGACGCATATACATATATATTACGTGTGCCATTTCGTTAAGCAAGGCAAGTATCACGCACAAAATTCATATTCATATCAGAGAAGACAGATAAACCCTACAACACTTCACAAATTTTTGTTTCCAATTGCTTCAAAAAGAAAGAATTGTTGAGAAGTAAGTTCCTCTCTATTTTTGTTATTATTTTCCTCTAATATCTGTTTCTCTGTCTTATTCAAAAAAGAGAAAAGGGAAAAGTAACCGAACAATCGTACTTTTTTCTTCTTTTCTTTACTTATATATATGTGGATTTTCAAACTTTTTTTGAACCTATCTCTAAAAAGGTGAAATATAATGTATTGTTTTTCTCAAAAGTAAACAAACTGAGTTTATTGTTTCAAAAGTACGATTAATTTTTAATATTTCAAGTTAATGGAATTATGAAACTGTTCTAACTGAATTTTAAAATTTCAACTGTTAACTATTGTATTAGTGTTCTGATTAAAGTTTTTTTTTTTTTTTTTTTTTTTTGCAGGGATGGGTTTGGAGGAGAATGTTGCAGAGGTAGATAACAAAGAGAGATGGACGTTATGCAAACATACTTTTTACGATTTATCAAATGTCTCTCCTGTGGTGTTTGTGTTTATGCTGAAAGAATGTTATTATTATGGTATGAATTTCTTCTCTTTAATTTGCAATATGATAAGACGTTGAGTACTAATTGTTTGTTGAAATGTCTCAACTAAATTATTCGGAAAATTTATTTTTCTTCTATGAAGCACACAGTCATACACGAACACAACACGTCGACACCGACAATAATTTAAAAAATGACATAATTCAATGTAATCATATGTGTTGGTGTTTGTCGGTGTCTGACACAATCCAAGGTGTATTTGTGCTTCATGGTTTTTCTTCAAGTAGATATCTTCCAATTAGACAGACAGACATCGATTTTTAATGTCTTGAAAGACGTGGTCTGTGTTTCTCTATGTTTGTTGTCGACATGTTGTACCTATGACATCTAATACTAGTTCTGGAGGCTTATCTCAAGTGCTCTTATAATCAATGATTGGTTGATCATTGTTTACTTTGAAAGCTTAGATAGTGGATTGAATGGAAGATTGAAACACTTATTATTATTAATCATATATTGTCCTCAAGCTAGATTTTCTTGGGTGAACATTTCATTGTTTAGAAATACATTATCTTATTGCTGTTTGTGACATCTCAAATTTTGATCCAAGATATCACTTAAAGATATTAACTTCTGAAAAAATGCGATTACAAAAATATAGTCAATTTTTCGTAAAGAAGTAAATAATCTAAGTAATATCCTGGATCAAAATACGTGATGTTACAAGTGCTATATTCTCTTTAATTTGCCGCTACCCACTTCTTCGCTGTTTTCTTTCAGTTTGAAAAAGTGATTCTAAAATCAATAATCACTTCTTAGGGTCCAAAAACTTGCTAAAAGTGATATTGATCGGCAAAACAGCAGGAAAATGATTATCTAAGAAGTTTGAAATTGAAAACTCTTTATAACTTAATTTATTTCCAGCTCTAATGAAGGAGTTTTTAATAAACTTAGGTAAGCTATTTTTTCAATAAAGACATTCAGCAGAGTTCTTTGTTGTGGTTGAAATTGTTGGTTGTTCATCAGATTCATGTGGTACTTATATGTCATCCTGTTTCTTACTCTTTTTTCCATTGCATAGGGAATTGTAAGGCGACAGTGAAATTCCGAGCTCTTCAGGAACAACTATGTCTTGTGCTCCATAATGATCCAAAACCTGGACCAGCAACTTTTATTGTTCAGTGCCTGTATGTGTCTCCTGTGTTTGACAATCAAAGTCAAGGATTTACTCATTTGGTTATATCTTCTTTTCGCCGCTTCCTGAAAAGGTCAAAACCAGCCATTACAGAAGACTCCTTGGATGTAAAAAACTCGGCTGCCTATCTACTCGTTAATATTATTAGGGGCCATATCAAGCATGATGAAATGATAGTCATGAAAATACTGGAGACTTTTGATGTAAAACTACCAAATGTTGACAAAGCCCTGTGCCAAAATAAAGAAAAAGATTATTTAAGTTGCGGCAAGGCACAAGAATTGATTGACCAGTATACTTTTGAATTGGTGAAATCGCAGCTGTACACAATAGCTGTCACTTTAATGGAGCATTTCTCAATTTCGCACTATGGCCAATCTTTTCTACTTGATATGATAAAGAGTAATCAATTTAAAGCTGCAGAGAAATGGGCAACATTTATGGGGAAGCCTATGTTGTCCATACTTATTGAGGAGTTCGTTCAGAGAAACATGCTAAAGGATGCCTACCAGATTATAAAGAAAAATAATCTAAAGCAGGATTTTCCAGATGTGTACAAGAGGTGTAAAGAAAGGTGATTGATTCATACTTTTAACATTCAGAATTTTTTCTCTCATTTTTTCATAGTGCCGTTTGATTTTGATCACAGCATCTTACATCTGACTCCACCTCACCTATTCATTTTTTATTTCTTATTTATAAGATTACCTGATTGATTTTGCAGCTCACTAAAGAGCTTAGCAGAAAAGGGATGTTGGGACGTTGCAGAGGCTAGAATAAACAATGACAGACAGCTTATGGAATATTTGGTTGGTAGCTTAATTTTTTATTTTTATTTTTTTGCGTAATGACTGTATTACAATGTCATAATGTGCATCCTGTGTTGCATAGGTGTATGTATCCCTTGGAGACTGTATGAAATAGAAAAACTTTTTTTTTAACCATGTCCTTTACAGTTTGTAGTGAACACTACTACCATTTTATTAGTGCTCACATGATCTGGCATTTTGATTTCTTTATTTTGTTGTTTATAAATGACACTTAACATCTTGTTCTTCCCCTCTAGTTTAGCCAAAATTTAATCCTTGTTAAATTTTTAGTTTTTAATCTGTCTATTTATTCTATATCAAAACCAGAACAACCATTTCATCCGCATGTGTTACTATTTTCTTCATATTAAGTGGGTGATATGGGCTGTGTCAGATTCCAGTGCCTCCTAGGATGCGGGGTTGTTTCTTATCAACCTCTAACTTTACACTTATGCACTTGGTACACTTTGAATTGCTTAGGGGATATACAACAAAATCTGAATGCTAATATTAGGTTGTATAATCCCAAACATAGTGTTGGACTGGCCACGGAAGATGATATACTACCATGCTGAAGTTATGGGTTTTTAATAAAGAGAGAATAGAAAGAATACAAGTAAAATATGATTATGATTGGTGATTTGATAATACAAAAAGGTTAATCACTAACCCCTATTTATTGGGATAGAAGGCTCCTAATTCTAATTGAATAGTGAAACAAATCATAATAACAACTTATAAGTAAGTAATATGAAAACTAACGTTGCAACACTCTTTGATAAGAAACTATCTTATGAGATATCTTATATATTCTAACAATAACAATAAAAAATCAGATATCTTATATATTCTAACAATAACAATAAAAAATTAGGAGATTACATCTGAGCAAAACTTGTGCATTATCCATAGTAAAACAAATTTTATAATTGGATCAGTGGATCTTTTTTTTCAGTCATTCATTGAATGATAAATCACTACCAGTGACGGAGATACACGATTTAAATAACGGAAAATCCAGTATTTTAAAATTGTATCTAAAATGACTGGAAAAGTGGAAACAAGACCAGATAGAACATACAATTAAGTTAATAATTTTTTATTGATTTTCCGGAGCAGTAATTATTAATTTTTTCTTGTCAGATTCTTAGCCCTGATAGCCATGGTGAAATTTAAAATATGTATGCTATGATCTAATAATTTTATATGTTCAAGGTTTATTTGGCCATGGAAGCTGGTTACATGGAAAAAGTTGATGAACTGTGTGAACGGTACTCCCTAGACAGATTTTTGGATACTAAAGGTAAGGCAGTTTCTATTGACCAACAAAAATTCATAAAGAAAGAAAATATTATAGTCTAATGAACACATATTTTGTTTCATTAAGATTGTTGGTTGCTTTTTCGTTTTTTGCCTCAAAAGCTATGTTTCTTTTCGGTCATTTTCCTTTTTTTGCTCCTGTATCTTGTTGAAGGATATACTCTTGTTTAATATTGCACTTTTAGCAGTTTGCGTGCATTGATGTTGTTACTATTTGCTTTGTCTACTTAATTGTTATGTAGTGCGTCTGTTCTCTGTAACTTCATTCAAATGATGATCACAGTACTGCTTTTGTCATGTAGTGCTTGAAACAAGTATCCCGCAAGGAAATTATTTACATCTTGAGGCACTTATGGTTGAAGACATTATTTGGGTTGATGAAGTTGAAGGTTTGCTTGATGCAACATGTCAGATTGAGGATGCTAAAGTCATAGGTCTTGATTGTGAGTGGAAGCCTAATTATGTTAAAGGGAGCAAGCCAAACAAGGTAAATTAAATCAATCTTTGTAATAGATTAATGCTTCTTCATCTAAAAAGCCATGATAGATAATTCAATATGAGTACGATGGGGATACCAATTTTTAAAAGAAATAAAGATAGGAAACAGTCTAGATATGTTAAGACACAAATACTCACACTAGACTAGACATGTGTGTGTGTGCACTGTGCAGCACAACACACACACAATCTTGCATGTACACATCCATACTCACATGTGTGTGCACATGTATCCATGTATAAACTTAAATGCACGCACACTTATCAAAGTTACTCACATGTGCGCGCACAATTATCTTGATAACAAAAACTTATCGAAATTCCGCACAACCTAAAAATGTTAACCAGAGCTTTGTTCTTGATTCTTTTCTCTTCCTCCCCACCAAGGAGAACCAAAAAAGTTGTGACAACGGGGGAGAGGTGATAGTCCTATCTTTAGCTTAGAATCCATATCTAAGAGAGTATTGGATTGAACAAACTTTCAAAATAAAAAGAATAATAGAGTATTTTCTGAGTACGTATCGGAAAGTATCAAAAACATACTGGTATACGTCTTGGACACCGATATTTTTCATTCATGTAGTATATGGGCTTTGTATTTTTTCTCTGCTTAATTAAATTGTATGAATTTATGTCTGGATTTTAGCCTTTCGAGCTATGACATGTTTCTAATGAAAAACTGAACTCTTGATTCTCCTGTTATTCCTTTCTCCTCAAATTTACATGTTTCAGGTTTCTATCATGCAAATTGCTTCCGAAAAGAAGGCCTTCGTATTTGATTTGATAAAGTTACACAGAGAGGTGCCTGAAAGATTGGACAGCTGTCTGACCCGCATTTTGCTGTCACCTGGAATTCTAAAACTTGGTATGAAAATTTTAAATTTATTAGTCTCATGGTTATACCAGCAAAAAATACTTTTGGTGAACAATGCATCAACCTAACTTTTGAGGGATGACTATTAGTGTGTTTGGTACTGCAGTACTTTATGGAAAATTGCGGCAGAGAGCCGCTTTAACGTGAAAGCTACCTTTCACAGCTTCTCTGTTTTCACATTTTTATGCCTCGGGACGCGCAATTGGTTCTCCTGCCGTGAATCCAAACACAGTATATATTTACCTGAATAAGAATGCTATTTTTGATGGGATTCGATAACATGTATCTTGTACTGTACTTGATAGGAACCTGGAATTAAAAAAGAAGAAATTGTACTATTGAATTAATAGAAAATATCACAGAAGACTAATCCCTCTGTAATCTCAAAGCAAATGCACCTTCAGAGTGCTAACAATGCATCTTTGCCTTCCTAATTCTGAAGTCTAATTATGGCATTATTTATAATACTTAGAAATAAACTGTTTGTAACTGCTCCTAACTGCATACTAAGTAACTGTCCTACTGCTCTGAACCACTTGTTTTATGTTCAGTAACTGCATTAGCAGTTACCGTATCGGTACGCATTATTGTAACCAACCCTTGATAATACAGATGAAGCACTTGGTGTTGTTTTGTAACTTTTTTAAGTCTGAATTAATAACCGCTAGACATGTATCAGACCGTATCAAACCTGTATCCCTTAAGCATATGTATTGATCCTAGCAGACAGGATTCGAGTCCCCTTAAACATATAATCCTGAGTTAATCCTTGGTTTTATTTTCAGGGTATTGGTAACCATTTGACATGACGTGAGAACTTAGTCTCTCACATATACGTTGGAAGTATATCCTGGGTCACAGAAAACATTAGTAACCATTGCTGTTCTATGGCATGTATTTCAGGGTATAATTTCCAGTGTGATATAAAGCAACTTGCTCATTCATATGAAGAGCTGGAATGTTTCAAGAACTATAAAAGGTTGCTAGACATCCAGAAAGTTTTTAAAGATCCTCGGGGTGGTTTGGCTAAGCTTGCAGAGGTACTATATCTATGAATGTACATTTAGTATTTCATATCTCAGTTTCTGTTGATCTGATATTTGTGGATGGATGATGATCAAAGCCCTCGTTTTTCTGTGTTATCATATTTTGACAAAATCCGTGTGTTTATTGGTAAATCAGAAAGTACTGGGAGCTGGTTTAAACAAAACAAGACGAAACAGCGATTGGGAGCAACGACCTTTAACTCCAAATCAAGTAATTTATCCTCTTTTTTCTTTGTTTGCTATTAAAAATACTGTCTTCATAAAACTTCTCTGACAATACTATTTCAACATTTGCTTTGGGACCTTTAGGTTTCTGTCTGTTTAAATCCTAGTTTCTGCATCTTTCAATTCATACTCATTGTTTCATTGATATATTTATGTTGGGGTGGGGGTGAGGAATGGATCTTCTTTGTCGTAAATTTTTGGAGTTTATTCTTCCATTCTTAAGCACTAAATAGTTGAGGTCGTATTAACATTCATTGATATTCATGAATCATGAAGAGAGTGATAAATATATACAAGTTTCACATGACAAGTCACCTGAAATTCCAAGTGTGATACTAAGCCGAGATTTTTGTAGTTTAATAACTATGCACAATAACAAAATTTTACATAGACATCTTATTATGTTTCACTTCGATACTAAGTTTTAGTATTATTTTCTGATACAAGTATCTACATATTGAATGCTAATGTGAAGTGTAAAAGGTTTACACTGTAAATTCATTTAACTTCCTTATATTGTAAAGGAGTTTTTCAGTATATGTACAATACAATCCATATGAACCATCTCATTCAATAATCTAACACAGTTCTATATGTACAGCTTGAATATGCTGCCCTGGATGCAGTTGTACTTGTTCACATATTCCGCCAACTTCCTGATCAAGGAGATGAGTGGAAGTCTTGCATCGTGAGTAACAATACTCTTACACTCCTAGTCAACTAATCAGCCAGCCACCACTTTTTCATTATTGCAAATTCTATATCTCTAAATTTTGTTGCTTTCTTTTATGTTTGTTTTTAATAGTTTCATCATACCTTGGTGAGCATTTACTTTTACCGTGCATTAGAATATCCTCATTTTGAATGCTTAATTACTCAATTATTTTTACTGTTTAAACTGCCATCCAGGAATCCCACACAGAAACCATGAAGAAGTCGAAGAAACGTACCAAAACTTGAAGGAGAGCTTCTTTTCCCACCCTACATTCTTAAGAACCACACGTGTTTGAAAGTATACTTTCGGGCTGCATAAAATTCTGAAAGTTTACTTCAAAACTGATTTTGAGAGGTGGGAAACGATCCCAAATTGAAGGCCGTGACTGAGAACAGGAAGAATTGATCCTCAACTGACATGTAATTATTTGAATTGATTTACGTGTATGATGGAAGTTTTCAAATAGAAAAACAATAATCTATTGATGAAATGTAAATATTTTCTGTCCATCAGATTTCTTTGAATACTATCTTTGATTTTCTATTTCACCTAATGCCTGTTTTTTATGACAAAATGTCTACTATTTAAAATATGACAATTTGGACATGCTATATTTATAGCTGCTTATTACGGTTAGATTGAATCCCAAAATAAATATTACTGTAAAACGTAAATGGGAATGATGAGCTTTGCTAAATTCAGACATTCTCCCACTCTTATTGTAGCAACGGATGGCAATTTCCAATAATCACCTCTAACCTCTCCTTCCATCTTTACCAAAAATAATAAGTAAAAATGCATATAAAATATAGTTGCAAGCGTTACATAATCCTTTAGTTTCATCTTTCAATGTCCTCTCTTACTTTCTCTCAATCTAAACTGAAATAAAATTGAAAGGAAGATAAAGGGAGAGAAAAGAGAGGCATATACAATCAAATATCAAAGGTTTAAGATTTGAGAAACAATCAAATCGAATAAATGGAAGTTATTAGACATCGGCAACCTCGATCTTTATATGGAGCTGCAGGTTTGTATAATCCAAATGGGCGTGCACAAACCTTACACGAGAAGGAAATATGTGTAGCAAGGAGCAGGGACAATCCCTCTACTTCTCGTTATTCTAATTATGAACCTTCTCCTCCGCATAATCGTGTAGGGATCGTGAGCAATCCGTTTCCCCAACTGTCGTGGTGGAATGATAAGGATTTGAAGAGAAAACGTAGAGTGGCTACATACAAGCTTTATGCAGCTCAAGGTAAGGTCAAGTCTTCTCTCCAAAAAGGATTTCACCGTTTCAAAATCGCATGCAAGAAGATCGTCACCTAGCTTAATGTGTGGGATGTAATGTGTCCATTTTATCTTGCACATAATATAGTATAGGGTTGTGATGAAAACTTAGTTCATCATCGGTTCATGATTTTCTATTGATTGATGGTGTATACATATGCGTTTTGGAGAGAGTTTGATTTTCATTTATGTTGCTTCAAAAGCTTAGTATATTTTGCATGTCTTCTTTTTCGTGCAGGACATGTATATAATAAGGACTGTATATTTATTTGGAATTATATTTTCTAAGAGCATATCCTTTTTCTATTGTTCGTCTTACCGACATTTTAACCAATAGGTTGTATGTTTGTACGTGTTAATGTACATATAGACATGGTTAATGACCATGTTAAGGCGAAATGGTTTTTAGTATCAACCTATGGTTTGGAACATTGATGTCTCGTTGTGAGAAGAAAGTGGAAGAGAGAAATATAGCGATTAAATTTGTTGTGTTGTTTGTTTTGACAAAAGAATTCTCTTTTCTCCTATTTTTTGTTTGGATAAAAAGTGAGAAAGAGAAGCACAATTATTTTAAGTGACAAAAGTAATCTTGGAAAATGGAAATGTTGGATAGTTTGTAGAAATTTAAAAAAAGACTATTATAGTTAAATTGTTATGAACGTTGGGATTCACATCCCAGATTCTTCACATATATAGTTTGAGATTATTCAATAAATTACTTGACCAAAATAAAATACATGCAAGAATATATATATAAGTAAAAGGATCGTAATAATTATTTTCTCTAAAATATAAATTATCTTAATATTATTATGAAAATATAATGACTTTTATAGTTAAATTGATTAAATTTTACTTATGTTCCGATCAAACATTGAATTAATAAATATTTTTTCCTAAAAAAGCTTGTGGGTTAAAAAAAAGCCTAAGATTACAATTTTAGTCCTTTAACTTAATTTAAAATAATAGTTTGGTCTTTTATTTTATTTTATTTTTATTTCAATTTTGTCCTTTTAGTCCATTTTCATGTGGATTTTAAAGGTTCAAATCTAATATTCCTATGCAAACATAGATGATTGAAGACCATAAATCATAAATTTAAGCTTAAAAATTGATATTCAAATAGACAAAAAAAAAAAAGTAAAGAGATTAAAAATGTAAATTTATACTATAAAAGATAAAGATTCGACACGACTTCGTTTAGCAAAGCAAACTACTTAAACGGGAGATAGAAAGCGCAAAATTGAAAATTGAATTGGAAGAAAAAATCAAGTAGCGCGGGAATGGTAATGGGAAGCAGTAGCAGAAAGAAGAAGCAAGTAGAATACGATTTGGAGTTAGAAAAAGTTCGATTAATCAGTTTAGCTCTTGAATCCGGCTTCGACGAACTCTCCGCAAACCAATGTTTCGATCGTCTTGTCTCTCTCTACGGTACGCAATCACTAACCATTTCATTTTCATTTTCACTTCAATTAATCGATTATTATTATTCAAGGTGACGATGGTCGTGATTTTATCACTGTTGAACACTGCGGCGATGACTTCCTTGCGACATTGGCGGAGTCTGTGCAAGATACGGAGGAATGGGATGATGTACACGAAATGGAATCGCAAGCTGTTGGAACTTTGAATCACGTGCTTGACATGCGCGGTGATGGTTCTAAATGCTTTATTCATATTATTGACGACTCACCCAAGAAAAAACGGAACAAGTTTGTGGAGTTGGGTTCTAGTGACGATGAGGAGGATACTAACTTTAATGTTTCAAGGGTTCAACATCCTACAAACTCAGTGGTAGTAAATCAATTTCGTTTTATCGTCATTATCAGTTTTATTCACAGTTTCAAATATTTGTATTTTGAGGGCACGCTTGGATTGACTTATTTTTTAGCTTATGAAAAATAGCTTATGCAAATAATTAAGATTTTATGTTAATTAATAAGTTCTCACTAACAAAAATTGTATCTTCATAAGCTGTTTTTTCATAAACTACCTTGTCAAGCTTATGAATAATACATAAAAGCTCATTTATTTGCATAATCTCAAAAAGCGGACCCTAATGCTTATATGTCAGGCTCATTCAAAACCATTCAGAGATTAAACAAACTGGAATATATGAAATTCAATATTAGATAGAAAAGAATATAGAATGGATGTAAGCCAATGAAATTCATTAACTAGTCAGTTACTTGTTAGTAACAAATAATAGTTAAGAGATTACTCGGGTATTTAGAGAGGGTAAGCAATCAGGGTCACTATGCATATAAATACTAAAAAAGAAAAAGGGATAGGGCTGCTAGTCATTTGTGGAAAAATTGGGGTCTCACGGGTATGTTTGGATTGGTGGTATAGAATGTGGAATAAAGTAGACTGAAATGAATAAAATAAGATAGCTGCTATATCTTAAAATTCAACTAGTCCATTTGATTTCAAGTTATACCACCAATCCAAACATACCCTAAGGCCAGAAGGTTGCAGACCCTTGAAGATTTGCAATATTGTAATCAACCAAGATTTTCCGTATTCCTTTGTGTGACCAGTTCATATCAGTATCACACTTATAAAATATGCAAGGGTCTTGAGCTGTTTCCAAACCATTCAACTAAAAACATTACATTGATCTATATATGATTATCTTTTTGATGTCAATAATAACTTGGGAAAAACTTTCAGGACTATTCTCAGCATATTTTTGTTTAATCTATTTGCATTGGCCAGATTTTCTGGTATAAATGTGACATTGTGACTAAAATGACAAAGTAAGATTATACTGAAATAGTGTGTTATAGAATGGTAGAAGGGGCATCACTCAGGGCTCGGTTTCATCAACTTCAAGAAAAATAAAATCATCTGCTGCAAAAGACAGAAATAGTACTCTCAGTTATGAAGAATTGAAGGCGCTAGATGATATTGAATTGGCAAATGTTGTTATCTTTGGTAACAAGTCACTTCGACCACTGCAGCATCAAGCATGTAAAGCAGCTTTGGCAAAACAAGATAGTTTTATTCTTATGCCCACTGGTGGTGGTAAATCTCTTTGCTATCAGGTCATTGCTTTCTCTTGAACCCTGATTTTTTCTTTTTGCACGTTTCTTTGTAAGACTATTCTTCTAACCACTCAATAGTCATACCAATGATGATTATATTGTTTTGAAGCAACTAGCATGCACGTGCTAAAAAATGCTAAAGATGTATATTGTTTCAAATGATTGTCTAGTTCACATTCACAGCTTTTCATTGTATCAAACAGCATTGGTGAAACATTGTTATCTATCATCTTCTAATATGCTTTTGAACCTGTTAATTTTATTTTGTGCTTGCAGCTTCCAGCAACCCTTCAACCCGGAGTTACAGTAGTTGTATCTCCCTTACTTTCACTCATTCAGGATCAGATAATAACACTCAACCTCAAGTTTGGAATACCTGCTACTTTTTTAAATTCTCAACAAAATGCTTCCCAAGCTGCAGCTGTTCTCCAAGAGCTAAGGTGAGATTCACTTCCTAGTCTATTCTTGTGTATCATGATCTTTCTGTCATATAACTTGCCCATGAAAATTGCCTATTAGTATTAGTATTAGTATTAATATCATTTAAAAAAAAAACCTTTCAGGTAATGACTGCTTTGGTGTTTAATATTTTCTCACTGTACTTTTCTTGCTTGTATGCAGAAAAGACAAGCCTTCGTGCAAGCTTTTGTATGTGACACCTGAGAGAATAGCCGGAAACCAATCATTTATTGGGATTCTAAAATGCATGCATCAGAAGGTAAATTTTTATTGATTTGAATACATTTCATGAAACAGAGTCACAGAGCATTAGATTATAAAGATCTCATGTGCATATTGGTGCTCCTTCTTAACTCGCAGGGTCAACTTGCAGGTTTTGTTGTTGATGAGGCACACTGTGTTAGGTATGCATTGTGCTTTTCATGTACAGTTGCAGTGATTATTTTTCTTTCATCAATGAGTGCAATTGAATGAAATTCTGAGACATAACTTTGCTAGTAATGAAACCTTCTTGAAGTAGCTCTTCCCATGTGCCTCTGATATGTCTGTCTCATGACTGATCAAACAATATGAACAAGCTCCAAAATTTTAATTACTAATGAAGTGTCATGGTTCATAAATGTCATTTTGAATTGAGCTCTCGTGATAGCCATTAAGGAGGCAGATCAAGTGATAACAGACAGATTAATCATGGTCAAAAACTTTGGATATAGTGATATCTTAACATTAAAGGTATCCTTCCTGAATTTCATAACTTTTTGAACTGAATAGTTATCAAATAAAAAAATAGCCATTAACTGCATGTGCAAGGTGGTTCGAATGTGAAACAGTAAGGATTCGTTTCTTGATTTTGAGTTCTGACACATGCCTCTTTGAAGTAGTTGGTATGTCATTACATAAGCCAGAAGTCTGTATTATGTCTTGTCTCTGTACTGGTACTGGCTGATACAGTTCTTGACTGTCTTGAGATATTAAATTGTGACCTGAATATAAAACATTTTCTTCTTTAGGAAGTTTCACTGACTTTATTACAAGAACTGTGATTTGGATTGATGAAAATAGGCAAAATTACTTCTGTGGTCCCTTAACTTAATTTCATATAACAATGCGGTGCTTTTTTTTTCTTCCCGTCATATTGGTCTTTGAAATTTTTTGGGGCATAACATATATTTAAGACAAAGCACACAGGAAAAGAAAACCATAGATTCGGAGCTTGAAATCCATATCCAAACATGGGTAAAAGACCAAAATGACGTGAGAAAAAGATAAAAGACTCAATTGTTACCTAAAATTAGGTTAAGGGACCGCAGGAGTAGTTTTGCCATAAAATATTATAGTGTTACTACAAGGTCTACTGTCTACAAACATATGTTAAAGTACCAAGTACTAGAGGCATACCTCAACAGTCGGGAATGGAGATTTTATTTTTGGAACCCAACGTAATTAGAGCCTCTGACACTCTAGTGGGTCCACAATGGTATCCCAACAGCTTCAGCCCTCTAGACCGACTGTGGGACTGATCCCTGGTTCGGCTGGTTGAACAAGATTTTCCTTGGTTGTCAACCTCTCTTGATTTGGGTGATTCCACTAGGATTTGAACCCGTTTAGGACGGAGATTGTTAAAGCTATGAGATTTTTTATTGTCATAAACAGATTCATGACTTTTAAATTAAAAATCACGTTTTTCAGCCAATGGGGACATGATTTCCGGCCTGATTATCGGGGATTAGGATCTCTTAAGCAAAACTTTCCACGTGTTCCTGTCATGGCATTGACTGCCACTGCAACTCACCCAGTCCGCGAGGTAATTAGAATAGTAAATTGCTATTATATATGGACAGCTATGTTGTTGAGTATATATAGCTTTCTCACCCTTTTTCTTTGCCTTGAATTGGATTTGTTTCAGGACATCTTAAATGCTCTAAGAATTCCACATGCAATTGTTCTTGAAAGAAGCTTTGACAGACCGAATTTGAAGTATGAAGTGCTTGTTAAGACAAAGGAACCACTAAAGCAGCTTGGACAGCTACTAATGGATCGTTTCAAGAGTCAGTGTGGCATTGTATACTGCCTTTCAAAAAGTGAATGTGTCGACGTATCGAAATTTTTAAATGAAAAATGTAAAATCAAGGCAGCGTATTACCATGCTGGCTTGGCTGCCCGTCAGAGAGTTGCTGTTCAAAAGAAATGGCACGATGGAGAGGTTCATATTGTATGTGCAACTATTGCTTTTGGAATGGGGATAGACAAAGCTGATGTTGTAAGTTGAGATGCTTTTTTATGTTACTATGATGATGTTGTTATCATTCACAATTTTATGATTGACTTTGTTCAGGAATTCCACACTTTATGAAAGAAATTATGCCCTTCTCTGTAAATTATCCTGTAGCCTGATAGTTAATAAACAAGCTGAATGGTCAGTGATTTGTTGTGTAATTACCGACTACCAGTCTGATGACCTACAAAATGATAAAAAGACCAACCCTTAAGTGTAGCATTTTTCTAGCTAGCATTTATAAAGAACTTTCATGTATACATGGAATTAAGAAGTCATCTCCAAACCTTTCTACTTATGATGGACAGTTAAATATAAGATACAAATGATCCTATGCAATTTTGCAGAATTTTTCAGATTCCTAGAGATCTTGTTGATCTTCCTTAAGAACAGGTTGGGAGTGTAAATGCAAAATCTATATTATAATATAAGCACAATAGTTCAATTTGCATAATGAAATTAAATATATTAATATAGCATATGCCCATTAATTCAGCATTCGAATGCTTTGCTAAAGCAAATATAATCACATGAAATGTGTTTAAATGCTCTACAAATTTTTAGTGATGAGTTTTACAGTTCTTTGTTGCTCAAATTATACTTTCTTGTTACGTGTTTTCAGCGATTTGTCATCCACAATACAATGTCAAAATCAATTGAAAGCTATTATCAAGAATCAGGAAGGGCTGGAAGAGACAGTCTTCCTGCAGTTTGCATTGCTCTGTACCAGAAGAAGGATTTTAGTAGAGTTGTATGCATGATAAGAAACGGCCAAGGATATAAAAAGGAGAGTTTTAAGACAGCAATGGCTCAAGCCAAAAAGATGCAACAATACTGTGAATTAAAGGTAAGCGCTCCCTTACATTTAAGCATCTTCTCTCTCTCTCTCTCTCACACACACACCTATAGTCAGTTCATTACTATTGAAAATGGGATAAAAGTTAAAAGTATAAGTTGACCATTTGGATTCATATAATTATTCGTCTATCAATTTTTCACCCACTTTATCTGGTTTGAATGTTTAGGATGAATGCCGGAGGCAAACATTACTAGAACACTTTGGAGAATCTTTCGATAAAAAGAACTGCAAATATGGCTCTAGCCCTTGTGATAACTGTCTCAAGACTGCATCATGAATCACTGCAGTTTCAAGTCTGATGTGCTCTAGCACATTCAACATGTGTTTGCTTCGGCGTTTACAAGTAATTAAAGACACACATCCAATGCGAAGCTCCAATTAGTAGCTTCAATCCCATCGTGCGGTGACAACATTCTTGACGTGGTTCCAAACAACATCTCAATGGACCTTTTTGTGTTATCTTTATGGTGTACCTGTTGAAAAGTTAGAATAGCTCTCTATATAGATTATACATTATTTTTCAGATCTAATTTTGAGGCACTAGAATTATTCCACCGTAGAGTATACAAAAGTAAAAATTGATCATCCTAGATTTTGTAATTTGTACCAAAACGTTGAAGGAAAGCAGCAAGTGTCAAGTATGGAATGCTTTAGTATTTCTTGGCCGCATTGGTATGGGCATCTTCCTCTTTGAAGTCAACCCTGTTTCCTTCTATATGTCCTTCAAGTACAGGAACTAGTACTAAGAAAATAAAACGTTTTCTTAGTTAACATGGGCACATTTTTTTGTGAGTAATAGTGGAATTGTAGATTTTAATATTTTTAATTTCTGAATTTAATAACCCAATGTAAATTTCAAAGAGCATGATTCCTCATAAATGTTTCCTATTAATGCATCTATTAATGTCAGTTCCATAAAACTTCTTACTAGTACCTGAGAAATCCACCTTATAAAGCTATTGGGTCCAATTTTAAATTTAATAGTACTATTGATTGAACGTGTGAGTACGTACAGGAGTTGGATACAAAAGTTTGAAAAAACTAGCTAGGATCATTTTCATTGAAATAAATAAGAGATTCACATTTAAAAAGAGATACACAATATAGATAGTGAGTCCTATTCCTCTCCAAAAAAAAAAGATAGTGAGTCCTATTAATAATTGGGTTCTACCATTATTAATTATTTTTAAATTTTATTGTGTCTTTATCTTTCAAAATGAAATAAATGGAGATGTAAAATGGAGAGGATCTTGACTCGAAAAAAGCAAATAATTAAGAGTAAATTACACTCTCCTCCCCTTAAAGATGCTTGAATTACACTCTCCTCCCCTCTTATGTTAAAATATACAATTCCCTCTCTTGAAAAGTAAAATTTATACTCCCTCCCTTATATGATGCTTGAATTACAACCCCCTCCCTTAATAATAAAATATAAACTACACGTTAATCTATTTTAACATAAATAAATATGTAATATGTTTATGATATATATTAATTTTGAACCACTAAGAAAAATTAATTAATTTTTTTATAATATAAATGTCAATGATAATTAAATATAAATATTTTGCTATTGATTTTATAATTTAGAGTATAAAATTAACTTTTAAATAACCCTGTTTTATTGTCTTTAATAATTTTTCACATATTTTAATTTTATTTTGAGTTGTTTCATATTTTTTAATAGGGTTGAAAACTACATGTTAATGAAATTGTAAATAAGAAATAGCGAAAAATATGTATTCAATTTTTTATTATATTAAAATAGACCCGTAATACTATTTTTTTCGAAGTGTGTTAGATTATTCTTTTTTTCCTAGATTATTAGAAATAAATAAAAAATATTGAGAGTAAAATGTATATTTTAACATAAGGGGGGAGGGGAATGTAATTCAAACTTCTCTTAGGGGAGGGGAGTGAAAAGTTTTTTAATATGTTGAATAAGAGGGGAGGGGAGTGTATAACATAAGAGGGGAGAGAAGTGTAATTCAAGTATCTTTGAGGGGATGAGAGTATAATTTACTCAATAATTAATGGCGGAGGATCCACTTGTTGGTGGGTCCCATTATTTTTTTTGTATATCTATATCTCTCTATAAATGAGTTAACATCCTCTCAATTTACAATTCTCTCTATTTCCTCAATTTAAAAAGACAAAGACACGAAAAATCTTGAAAAGATTATACAATAATTATGACGGAACTCATTTATTGAAATCATTCATTATCTTAAAAAAAATGGCAAATTCAAAAAATGGTCAAATGCCCCACCACTCGAAATTATAGGCAAATACCCCTGATATTTCAAAAAAGGGCAAATAACCCCCACTCTCTGTGAAATCCATCATACACGTGTAAGGGCCACATGGTCATTTAACAGACGCGTCATCAACTTTAATAGGGGACTAACTTGTCTGACGGTTTACAATTTGAGTGATATATTTGTCTTTTCTCAAATTTCAAATGGGTAATTATAAGATTTTATAATTTCGAAAGTATTTGCCTATTTACTCAAACACAAATTAACCTTATTCAATTTCATTCCTTAAAAATAAAATAAAAAAACCTTGTTCAATTTCATGACTACTTTGCGAAATTTTGAAAACCCAAAATGATGATGGTGAATTAGTGATTTACTGACAAAGCTACAAGAATACTAATGAATAATCGATCTTGTTATTTAATTTTCACCCCACGAGTGAGGATATGCACATTTATTTTCTTCCTCTCTGCTCTTTCCAAATTTTGAGTGTTTTTTACGCAAACCATTTACTGTCTCCTTCTTCTCTCATACCATACTTATCTTTTTCTTCATTCCCTCGTTTCATTTGGACTATCTTCTTTTCTTTGAATACAAACCAAACTCATTTATCAATACGAGAAAACAAAATTTCTTGTTGGTTTTTTATACGTTCAAGAAAATAACCGTCAAAAAGAACTCATTTTGTTGGAAGTTTTTTTTTTCTTTCTTTGTTGATGATAATGGAGAAGAGAAGTTACAAGGGAAGCTTCCTTAGCTTCTTTGATCGGAATGGAAAATCTCCAAAGAAACTCTATTGTCACAACAATCCTGGTAATTATTTCTAGTCTTTAATATATATAGTTTTATTGTTTCATTCTCTCTAGTGATTGTGATGTTCCTATTCTGAATATTTTTTGCTACATTATTTTCTAGATGTTTCAAACCATGCAAATGAAAACATTGAAATCATGCCAATGTCACAGGTAAACACCAGTTTTATTTTTTCAACCTTTCTTAGTTTCCTAGTTTTTTTATTGTAACCATTTTTTTCTTTTAATTTTTTATGGTTTTCTTATTGAGAAATGTTACATATTGTCCTAATGACATTTGTTAAGTTTAAAAAAGGAATTTTATCTTGGAAATGATGGGCTTTGAAACTTTAGAAATTGACCTTTTTCTACGTAAAACTTCCTTTTTAGGCTTCTTAACAAGCGCCCTAACAGAATTTGTTAGCACGGCCCTTTCTTATTATTATTACAATTGTTTCAGATAAAGATGGATGACAATGGAGAAAATCCCACTAATATTGCAAGTAGTGATTTTAACTTTGCCTTATTATCAATTAGTAGTGATGATGATGAAGGGTGTGATAAGGCCCCAGGGCTAGTAGCCAGACTCATGGGTTTGGATTCATTGTCTCAGTGCTCCTCCACTTCATTATGTTGTCACTTAGATTCCTTAAACATGGCACTTAAGTCAAACAAGTCTTCTTGTGATACCATTGAACCAAAGGCTCATAAAGTGGGAAATACAACAATGAAAAGATTTCAAAATGAAACTTCGTCTCCAAGGTCTGCTAAATCCATTTCAGTTACTCACAACAAACATTTGTCTCCTATAAAAAGCCATGTTAATATGAAACCTAAGAATGCAGCATATGTAATGGGGGCATCTGCTAAGATCATTGAGGCAAGTCCCCAACTATATATGAGGAGCACAATGTCTTCAATTGGACATTTATCTGTTCCCTTGAGAAATCTTGATCTGCAAGAGAAATTGGAAACATCGCAACACGGATCCAAGATGAGGAGCAACTTATATAAGTCTACTTCTACCTTTAAAGGATCAAGAGATTCAGAAAATAATAGGTCTTGCCTAGGTAAAGAAAAATCTGCTTCACTTGTAACACCATCCAAATCCGAGGTTCAAAGAAGGGATACAATGACTTTGAATGGAAATAGGAGATACTTGAAGAAGAAAGAGATAAAATCAAACCAGAAAAATTGTAATGGCCAGAACAGCACCGTTCTTAGGCAAACCAGCAAAGGTAAATCAACTTCAAAAGTTGACACCAATAAGTCAACACAAACCTGTTTTTCAGAAAGTTCGACCGGAGATAGGATGACAACAAACAAATGCGGTGTAAATTCTAACATTGAATCCAAAAGGTCCAGAACAAGAGTAACTGATAAGCAAAAGGAGTTTTCAGTATCCAAAAGAAAGAGTTCTTCCGAAAAGAAGAGGCGTGATCAGAATGACGTGCGAGGTTCTGATAATGTGGTTAATACTCATGATAGAAAGTCTATAAAATGTAGTGTTACAATGGATGAAAGTATTTACAATGATGCATATAGCATGACAGAAAGCAGGGATGTCATTTCATTTACATTTACATCTCCATTGAGGAAAAACATATCTCAGTCGCAGTCGACTACTAAGCAAGTGATGGAAACAAGGACCAGAATTGATGTTGATTCTTTTCGTCACGTTGATAAGGTTTATCCTGAAAAATTATCATTATCTCCTACCAGGTTATCTCACATAAACCCACCTCAATGTACCTTGGAAATAGAAGGGTGTTCTGTTGGTTTAAAATCAATTTCGGAAGACAGATTTAACAGTATGGTATGCAACACATCAAGGGAACATGACAATAGCTTTCACCTGAACCTGCTTAGTGATAAACTGGACAGCATGGATGACAATTGTTGTTCTTCAAATTTTAGTACGATGCTTGGCATGAATCGGCAGCTTCAGGTCTCTCTCATTTCTTTTATATTGTCAATTACTCATTTTCATTTGTTATGGATATTATGTTGATTTTTAAGTTTTAAGCATAGTATATTATCCTTGGCAACTTTCTGACATCAATTAGTCAAAGAGATGAGGAAGACACTCCTAATGCTTTTATTACTCAACCATTCTTCTCTTGTTTAGATACCAGAACCAATGGAACATCCGAGCTGTAACAACAACGATGAAAGCAGAAATGACTTATGTTATCAGCATACTTTTGAAAATCCTTTCATCACTAAATGTTACTTGGATAGTGAAGATAGTACATGTGGTATTGTTTTAATTCTCGATTTTCTTTACACTTCTGATGAGCTTATTTTAATCTTGAGTAGCTTTCACTTAAAAAAACTATAATTTATAATGGCAACATTCCATGCTGCAAAATTATTCTTAGTAGCTGGCCAATTTTGCTTAACTTTGAAGTCTTTTATGACTAATTTCAAATCACTGTCAAATATATGATATCCCCTGCATGTTTTATAAAGACGTTATTTGTCTATTATTCATCAAGTTTAGGTTATTAAAATAAATGTAAGATTTTTTTTTTGGTTCCTCTGTACAAATACACACATCCATATAATATTAATGCTTGTTCATATATAACCCTTTTTTTAGGAGGCAGCAGAGTTTATTCTTCCATGCAAGATGAAAAAGTATCTAGTTCTCAAATAAATGAATCTATATCACCTGAATACAAGATAAATTGGTCAGAGCAAAGCTCTACAAGATCATCAAGGATGATGGAACTTGAATATGTAAAGGATATACTCAGCAATGTAGAATTGATGGCAGAAGAGTTAGTGGTGGGTGAGACAGACAATATAATGATGCCAACTGTGTTTGATCTGTTAGAGAATCAGAGAACTGGCGTGGAAAGCTATGAAGAATACTCTAAGCTCAAAAGGAAAGCTATATTTGACTGTGTAAATGAATGCATAGAATTAAGATGTAGGCTTGCTTTTGTTGCTAGGTGCAAAGCATGGCCTAGATGCATGGTGTCATCAGTGATGGGGAAAGGTTGGTTAGCAGAAGAAGTGTACAAGGAGATGTTGGAGTTTAGAAGCATGGAAGAAGAGGTGATAGTGGATGAGCTTGTTAGCAAGGACATGAGCACTCCATTGGGTAGATGGCTTGACTTTGACATTGAAGCCTTTGAAAATGGCTTAGAACTTGAGCTTGACATAGTTACCTATTTGATAGATGAACTGGTGTATGATTTGTAGCTTGTTTAATCCCTTGGTACCATGAAAGAAAATTCATGCATTATTAGAGAATCATCAATCTCATTGAGGATTTACAATATAATTTACGTATAACAAATTAACCGTAGAATTTAGGATTTGAACCTGAGTCACATCGAGTGCGAGTGGAAGGTCCAACTATGTATGTGGAGTGTGAACTACAATTGACTAAAAAATGATATTTTTTTGGTTAACTGGATAATTAATTATATGATTAGTATTGTCAACCAGCCTCACATGTCAAAAACAATCTAGTACAACATACCATGTGCGTTCATGCTTATTTCATGTCTTTCTTTTAGCCCTTTCTTTAGTCTTGCAGATCTGATATTAACTTTGCGCCTTGTGGCTAAAATATATCCATGTCATATGGCATTCACTTATTCATCTTTCCCCCAAGAAGTACAAAAACAATAATATTAGACAGAATGTCTTGAGCTGAGCTATATGGATTTGAGTTATGTGCAATTACAATCTACATGCAATCAACCACATCTGAACTGTCCGATCTTGATTGGACAGTCAAGATGTGACCGACTACATGCAATTACATTGCGCACAATCCAAACCATATTGGGGTGTACACTTATTTATGGAAAGACAATATAATCATGATTTATGTAATTTTGTATCACAGAACATTCTCAATGCTATCAAAATTAAATGGTGATAAAATGTAACAGAAATGTGTACTATACCAGAAATTATTGGTCTACAAACTTGATTTAGTTTCTAACTCAAGTACTGTTGTCCCACATATGCTCCAAGTTGTGACTGATGGTCTACATGGAATAGAACTGACAAAGAGGCAGCTGATGAAACTAAATCATTCATAGATTCATATATCATGCATTTCTTTAGTTAAAAATTATATTTACAGAAATGTTCTACTTCAAACATGTTTAAACTATTACACTAGCTTTCTGGATTTTTCTTTTTTTGTAAAATAATGACTGTCGAAATCTATTTTTTTTTCTTTCCAAGTTTAATAACTTTAGGAATAATACTTCAATCTACTCTTTATACGTATGTTTGTGTGTATGTGAAACCATAAGTAGATGAACTAGGAAACTCCTTGGCATTTTTACCGGCATGCATTATATGTTTGCTTCGTATTCGTATGTTATTTACATGTTTTTAATGGTTGTTTGCACAAATTCAAGAAAATGTTTTGATTAACAAGTAAATTTAAATATGTTCTTACTTTCTATATATTCAGTCATTTACTTTTCTTTTTTTTAAGAAATATTCAGTCATTTACTGTCACGCTACTAATGTAAATGTAAAATAATTGATACGATGATTATTGAGAAGCATGATAAAGGCCAACAAATTAATAATAGAAAGTTCTTTTTTTAAGGAATTAATAATAGAAAGATTAATGATTTTTTTTTTTTGACGAAAATAGAAAGATTAATGATTTTAGAATTGTTAGTATGGAGAAGTTGATTATAACTAAATGTATGTCACTTTATATAGTTATAGTAAGTTAACTAATATAATCAGACTAGTCACAATTAACTTCTAACTATCTTAAACAATACTATTAAACTAATTCTAATTAATATTCAACTATATCTAACCGTTCGTCATAAATTAAAAGTATGAATTCAACTTGAGTTGAACAATATAATGTAATTTATAAATGCAAGTTACGAGAAAATACAAGTTGTGATTACATCTGGTAAATAAGAAAAAACTGATGACGAAAGTGACATAGCACACAGAGTATTTAAAATGCTTGGGAGAAGGTATAGAGAGTACAAATTGTGTAATTTTTTGAACACACAAATTGTTTAATTGTCGCTGTGTAAAAGCTTATAAAGGAATTAAACTAAAAATGTTTAACTATCGTATGTAGAAGTACAAAATGAATTAAAAATGTGTAACAACCATAAAATGTTTAACTACCAACAAAGTCAATAGTGGCTAAATATAGTATTTTGAATAATTCAAAACTTATCTTCAACTTAAATAAATCTACAAAGCGTTTGATGTATATTTAATGTTAGTGTACATTTTGAATGAAAGAAAGAAAAAGAAAAAAAAAAATGATAGATATTATAAGTATGATGTGACAGAAAGAGAGAAATAAAATAAAATAAAATAAAAAGATGAATGAAAAAGTGAAAATATTTAAATATCATTATCCTTAAAAATTGGATTTTACTAATAAATACTCTAAAAATATTGTTTAAGGATTTTATTAAAGGAAATTTTGCTTGTTAACATTCTCCTAGATAAATTACAACCAAGCCAGCACACTACAAGAGGTGGACCCGGATACTTTCCATTACCTTCCACAAAGCTTCTATCAACACCAACAAAGGCCACCTCACAACATCAAAATATAACTCTAAATATTGAGAATTAAAAACTCTAAATATTCAGAACAAACTTTCTAATCTCTATGTGTTCCTTTCTTTTGAGTTTAATGGCTCATATTGAGAATTAAAAAAATATTCATAGAAGAATAATGAATTGATGAAGCTATCTATTTGTTGAAATTTTCTTATGAAAAAAAAGGAAAATAGATTAAAGGTAAAAAAAGAAGAAAAAAGAGGAAAAAAAAATACTAATGATATATTGTTATGACTCTAATATTATGTTAGAGAAGCATGATGTAGCCCATCAGAAAAAAATACACAATTGATTTTAGAATTGTTAGTATGAAGAAGTTGAATAGAAATAAACCCTCTCAAAAAAGAAAGTTGAATAGAAATAAAAGTATATGACTAATTATAGTACCCATAATGTAACTAATATAACCAACTAACAACTAATCACAACTCCTTCAAAAATAGTAAAAACTAAAAACTAATTCTTGACTATTTTAAGCAATATAAAACTAATTATAATTAGCATCCAACTATAAAGATAACCAAGGATAACGTTTTTTTTCAAAAAAATATTTAAAAATGAACCAAGTGTATATTAACTTATAGATTACTACATTGATGAATTTAAAACTGCATCATCGTATATCTAGATATTTTCTTAAAGTAACATATTATCAAGACAGCACTAATTTAATTTGTACATGTATATAGGTCAATTTGCAAAAGACGTAGAGACGAGAAGGACATGTGCGAGGGCACAAGTAATGGACAAGTTTTTTTAGGTATGTGTTGCTTTTCAAGTAACTACGTTCCCCATGCCACCTGGGTTACCTTACTTAGGTTATTTATTTCAGTTTCTTTTAATTAAGTTAAAGTTAAATTAAATATTTATAGTAGTAGTAGTAAGAAAAAAGTACACATGCTGATGATATTGATAAATCAATTGTCAGACTTTGATCCGCTAGATATTGCCTTTCCTTCCTTATGCAAAAAAACTTTATATTAAGTAGTATAATTAATTATTTCATTTACCATCCATCCACCCTCCCACTGATTATATTCTTTCTCCTTTCTTGGATTTGAGAAAACTGAAAAGAAACTCTGCTTTCTATGACGTTTTGCAGATTAGTATGCTGTGTACTTCTTAATCACATAATAATCATAATTTAATTATTTACTTATAAAAATAGGGAAATGTTAACTTGTGCACTTAAGACATAACTTTTGTGCCTTTAAGGAACAAGTTAATGTATCAAATGTAGAAATTTTTTATTGGAACTTGTGTATTTGATTCAATTTTTAAACTTTTAATTAATTGAATGCATAAATTTTAAGAAAATATTTGTATTTTTAGGTTGTTTAACATGTGACTTTAGAGCAAGATAACATCGCCATAAAAATATCATAGTTTAATTAACTATTTAGTTGCAGAGTGATACCATAATTTTAGAATACTCGTATTAGCTGTGAAGGATCCTATGCAAAGACATGTGTTCTAGTTACGAATAATGTATATCCTCGGTACCTCTCTCTCTAGGCTACGTGAGTCGGCAGAACAGAATTGTGTTATTTCTTGACAAAAATATAATATTTTATTTATGCTCATAATAGTTTTTTTTTGAAGAGGCTAAAATGAAATATATTACCACATAAGAGCGTTAATCCTCGCACAAAGAGTGACGAGAAAAAACGGCAAAGTCTGTACAAAATTTACAAAGGGAAACAAATTAAAAAAGAGATTACAAAGAAAGGAAGATTAGCTTATGCCCAATATGGTGAACGGACTAAGCCACCAGCCATGCAAATTGAAGGGAAGAGTAGTGTGTTTCGCCTTCAACCACATATAGGAGATGGACTTAATCCGATCAACCACCTGAAGAATGGGGCTAGCAGTATCCTTAAACAACCTGTTGTTCCTTTCCTTCAGATTTCCCAGACAGTTGCGTGCCAAATAACCTGTAAAATTGATCGCCGCTTCTTCCCTATCCCACCACTATGGCCAAACTGGTGGAAATGATCAGGCACATAAAAAGGGTTGGTCACCGAGACACCTATCCAACTATAAATCAAGTGCCAAACAGAACCAAAAATATTACAATGCAAAAATAAATGAGGAGACGATTCAACAAAGTCACACCCTGCCACGCACAACCTAGAATCATGGGTAATAACACCTCGCCGGAGCAGATTGTCTTTAGTAGGCAATCTGTCCCGAAATAAACGTCACACAAACACCACCACCTTGAGAGGCACATCCTTAAGCCAAATAGAAGAGACATCAGCTGGTAACTCAACCTGCGGTTGAAAAGTAAGGTAGTGATACAGACTACGAACAGTGAAAGAATGTGAGCTCTCCAACGTCCAAAGCCATTTGTCTTCGTTATTAACCTGCAGAGTAACATCAGCAAGCAGTAAAATGAATTCCCCCACCAACTCCTCCTCCCAGGCGAACAACCTCCGCCTCCACCGCCACGCCTCTCCCCCTTCCCCCCACCCTAACTGCGACATCTCTAAGACCGACTCCCCTTTAAAAACTGACAACTCAAATAACCAGCTAACCTTTGGAAAGATATATGATGGTGAACGAAATTAACTCTAGAATTTATAGAAACTTGAACTAAGGTTTGAGGTGACGGCGCCGAAAAGAAATGGAGACCGGGCCGTAGAAAGTGGGAACCAAAAATATGTCTGGCACCTCATACGGACATCATCCCCATTTCAATCCAACACCATTTCCACTCTCCAAAGCCAGGGCCACTAGATGTGGCAGCATACCACCGGAGACGGGTGCAATCAATTGTAGCAATATGACTTTGTCAAAGGCAGTTATATAAGATATCTTCATTTATGCAATGTTTCTTTATAGCAATGTGGGACTAGAAGGCGTTGTTTCTACTATCTACTCTCCACTCCCACTCCAAACTTGGCACCTGCATGCTTAATTAGAATATTTTATTTCACTTCATTCCAACTATCCTACAATGAATGCATTGAGAGGGAGACTTTGAAAACCATGTTAACTCATATCATTGTATACAAATTTCAAAATACAACCACAAGTCTTTATGAGTTAGGTTATAAAATTATAATGGAACGTCATTGAGAGGGTGATGAGAGCATAGTTAGGTTACGAAGCCATCTTTAAAAATGAAAGGGTAATCCTTTTTTTTTTAAACGGTCAATGTTAATATTTTATTAGAGAAGAGTGTTATGGACATCATCTCTAACACTGACTCTCTTATTGAGTGTAATTAATTTATATAGATACAACACTTTGAAAATGAGTGTTTCATAGAGTGGTGAGACCTATGGATTTCACCCAACAAACGAATGAGTGTTAGAAAGAAAGTGTTCTTTTCATATCCTCTTGTTATTAATAGTTAGCATTATGAAGTGCTCTTTCCATATCTCTTGTTATTAATAGTTAGCATTATGGTGGGAGTGGTGATCCAATTCTCGACTTCTATCACTCTACTATTCAACTTTCCACCCAGTTAACAAACAAACCTTGTATAGAGGCTCGTGAATGTATGCTGCGCTAAAAAATCTCAAGACTCTACATGTATTGATGATGTACTTAGCTATAGAAAGACTTGAGGCTCCTGAGGAACTATACTTACTGCTAAAAATTTGTGAGGTTCTTCAAGATCAACCAAACTAAATAATAGACCTGGTGCTTTATGCTAATAAAAACAAATTTGGTAATCGATTTGGTTCAAGTAATTAGTTCGACTTAAATTTGAGAAAACTCGAATTTGAATTATGCCTCTAGAAAATTGAGATTTTAGATCAAAATAGTATTAAGTAAATGTAGAGGATCTTTACTCATATCTCACCTAAATACTTCTAGACTGTTAATAACAATCTTTTTTTCTTTTGTCAAGTAGTCTGGTGGCTAGAATTCACTTTTTTCAAGGTGAATAAGTGGGGTGTCCGGGGTCCGAACCCCAGCCCCTACATATAACAATGCATGTCCCTGCCAACTGAGTTATACTCACGAGGACAGACTGTTAATAGCAATCTAATGCCAGGGGATTGAAGATTATAAATACATGCTATTTTTTAATGAAAGAGAAACATGCTACCTTAGTTGAGTTTGTGGACTATAACAACAACACGCGCAATGAGGGCAAAAGAAATAACCTTAAGGATACCTTAGTTTATGAGGGAAAAAATGCAAAAAATGCTAAACTTGTTTTGTTTCATAGACATAATGTCAATTATCATTGAAAATTCATACACAAGTGGAGAGTCGGAGTTCAAACCTCTGTCACAACATCAATTGTACATTGACTTGTTTTTTTATATATACAATGTTGACATCTTTATCGATTAATCAAACACTTGTTGATACATTGCTAAACTTTATTTATAAAATAACCATCAAACCAATATTAAGTAAACATAAAACAAATATTAAGTAAACATAAAACAAATATTGTTTGTCAAAAAAAAGTAAACATAAAACAAATATAAGTAAACCGAAAATAAAAATTGCAATTACGGTTTTCTTCGTTCAACGCTATTTTTATATCAAAGTCCGTTGTTTTTGAAATCTCTATACCATTATATATATAAAGGCAATTCCAAAGTTAACTGCCAGTTAACACTTTTTTGAGCGGACCTAATTGTATGCTTAAATTATAGCAAATTTAAAAGGGAATTTCTACGGTACACCTTTAAATTAAGGTGTACCGGTACACCTGTTTCATAAATCTATAAGTTAACGATAATTTTTATGTAATAAAGAGATATTTATCGACTTTTATATTTTAGAAAATATTATCCCATAAGAAAAAACATCATTTCATTTTTTATAAGAATTATACTA
>Ga0228710_1001835_pt1 | contig 32678 bp, 16 predicted proteins | sample MedpolnodulmetaG_FD_177995 | JGI IMG/M metagenome (GOLD analysis project Ga0228710, IMG submission 177995) | Root nodule microbial communities from Medicago polymorpha collected in Santa Monica, California, United States - pink nodules | ecosystem: Host-associated > Plants > Roots > Nodule... | reverse complement strand
ATCCTGTACACTTTGAACAAATTGTTTAGCATATCCAATTGATGATTTTTAATACCTTGTTATTGTCAAAACTCAATAGGTGACTTGTGAAACACCCTTTGTTCCAACACCTTAAACCCTAATTTTATGTAATCCTAATTTCTAATTTATTTCATCGTTCTTATAATCAATAACAAATATTAGTCGATGGATCGAAAGATGAAGTTTAATTGTTGTTATTGATTCATCACAAATATTAAGCGATGGATCGAAATATGAAGTTTTAATATTGGAACAAGTGAATATAGACAAGGATTGTGAAACATGAAAATAGTCTAGCAAACCTTGAGACAATAAAGTTTCGAGCTTCAAGGATTTCAATAGCAATCAACCATGATAATAGGCGTGGTTGCTAGAGAAACACACTCACTAAGACCGAAAGGAGATGTGATAGGCTAAAGAGAAACTTATCTTTAGAAAGAAAGTCTAACATAAAGTTCTAGGTTTAAGGTTTGTTTTGAGAAGGGTTTGTCACCATGACGGACCAATAATCCCCAGGCTCTTTTATTATTATTGTTTTAAACCGTTTGAAAACCCCAACTTTGCAGCTTAAACTCTTTCTAATCATCAACTAAAGTTAATTGAATTGAACAACTCCCTGTTGGAACGATACTCTCTTTTTACTACTTCGGTAGAACCGTGCACTTGGGGTTTTACACATCAGTGCGTAAGATTTGTCTCCTCTAGAGCATATCCCTGATTTTGGCACTTAGGTAGTGACATGGTCTAATATTGATATTTGTATCTTATATTGATATTTGTCTAACCTGGACGTAATTAATTAGTAACTAGTGAAACAAATCGAAAGAGAGCGTACCCTGATAGTATGTAGTTAGTAATTAAGGAAACTATGACTTCACGACTGAAATCAGCCCAGTAACTCCATTCTCTTCCCTTGGTAAGGTAGACACTGATAGGGATGCCCGTTTGTAGAACTACTAAGAAAGAGATAGTGTGTTATGTAATTCTAAGATTCATAGATGAGGGAACCTTTAGGAACATTGGATATCATACCTTCGAAAATTTAGGAACTCTAACTTAAGTTTATGTTTATATTACCCCTAACTTAGATAAACCCCACACGTAAGGATCAATGTGTGATCAGTAGGTACGACTCAACAGACGATGGGATAGACCTTAATCGACCGAGATAGTATAGACCCCGCACGTAAGGATCTTCATGCGACCAGCAGGGTCACCTTGACAAACTGATTAGGTTATCGCATCCCACTATATTGTTCCTATTATAGTGGAGTATTAAAATGAGATTTCTCTATTTTTTAATTAATAATTAATTTTTTTTTGAAGAAAATTAATAATTATAATATTGTTATTAAAATGATAAAATAGTAAATAAAATTGTAATGCCCATACTAAATTTATCTATCATATTTAGCATAAGCGTTAAATTAGTACTGGATACATTAAAATTACAGCATAAACTGTAACATTCCGTTTTTAGCTAGAATTATTTTATTTATTTATTGTATGTATTTATGTGTTTGTATGTGCTTATTTATCTTTGTGTGTATTTGATTTAGGATAAGTGGATTTTTGGCCTATAAGGGTATTTTAGTCATTTTTAGACTAAGGGATATTTTGGTAATTTGGCGAGAAAGGGTAAAGTAATCATTTTATTAAGAAGGTTGTTTTTGGTGTTTTAGTGAGAATAGTTATTTTTACTAAGTTACTAGTGAGTTGGGTAATTATTTTGAGATGGTAAGTATTCGGTGTTTTAGCAGATTAATGAGTAGTAACTTTTGAGAATTGGTTAGTAAGAGTTTTAGGCTCATTGTGAACATTATAAACCTAGCCCATTGAAGGGCAGTATATATACTTAACTCATGAAGAGAAATTAGGGTTGGAATATTTCCATCTCATAACCAAAGGGAGACTAGAGAGAGAAAGTGGGAAGAATAAAGAGAAGAGTAGAAGAGAAGAACTTGGAGAAGAGGAAAGTTAGAGATTGCAAGCTAGAGGGGAGAGTGAAGCCATATCAAGTTTCGAAGCTTTGAGGTAAAGGGGATAGATTTTTTCACTCAAATAAGCTATAATCTCATCTTTTGCTTATGAGTCATAAGTGCTTTTATGTGAATTATGAATTTTATGATTTTTGATGTTAAATTTTGTGCTCCTAATTTATGTGTAATTATGGGTATGTTAAATTTTATGGAATTGATGTGTTTATATGTTCAAGTTCATAGTTGTTGTTCGAAACAAGTTGTTTTGGTGATTTTTGCACAATTAAGTGTAAACCATGAATTGGTGAGTGATTATTGTTGAAACATGTCTAAATTCACTTGATAAATGATTATATATGTTTGTATGTTGTTGGGGTTTGAATTATTGTTGTTGTTTATGAAGTTTGAATGAAAATGAGAAAATATGAGTTTTTGGTGAAAAATGAATTTGATGATGATTTTGATATGAAATGAGGTTATGATTCCATGTTTGTAAGTATTTTGATTGCCTTTTAATGTATGTTAACAAATAACAAAGTTTGGGGGACGAATTTGGGTCAAAGGGGATCAAAATCAGGGTTTTTAGTGAAAATTGGAATGGGTTCCCGAGAGGAAACCCAAAAATCTGGGTTCCTGTGCTGATGTAACTCATGGGCAAGTGATTACTTGTCGTGGCAAGTAGCCTAGAACAGAACCCATGTTTTTGGGCGTCCCAAGCAGTTGGGGGTCGTTCCGGCCTTTTCTAAATGCTTCTTTTGATGTGTTTGATTGTTGTTTTCACTTCTAAACCTACTGGAACATCAAATAGATTGGATTAATATTGATTTAATGAATCGAATTGAAACTTAGTTGAAAAATATTCAAGAACGTGAATCTTCCGAAACTTGTTTTTCTCAAAGGAAATGCTAGGGTTATGGCTTCTTTACTATAACAATGATTTTAAATTGATTATGAAAAGTGTATGTGAGCTTTAAACTTGTTTTTACTTTGACAATGAAATTCTTTTGAAAAATGATAAAATGAGACGAACTTAAGTAATTTTTGGAATTAATCGGAATTAAACTATGATGTGGATATGTGTGAGCTACTATAATCATATGTGATATGTGGATATGCTTTGCTGGTGTGTTTGAACATGAATGCCTTGTATTTTGTGAATTACGTAGAAAAAGATGAGTTTTGTGAAAATAGACGAACTTTGTTAAAATGAGGCTTTATGACCGGATAACTTGCAATTGGCTTTGTGTTTATGATAACATGATAGAGTAAGGAGGAATCAATGATGATTGGGTGTTTAATATGATGAATGTCACAATGTGGTTAGTTGTCTGTCTTTTATGCAAAATGTGAATTGTGAAATGTTATTGTTTCCTTGAGGTGATAGTTGTTGATGATGATTCTTTGGTGATTTTAATTTGATGATTTGATGATGACTCTTGTTGAATTATGACTTGTGAATTATGAAGTGATTTCTTTTGGTCATGACTAATTGATGAATGTTTGATGATAAATATGATGATGTTTTGATGATGACCTTAATGAAGACGGTTTATTAATGATGATGAACTCTTACATGCAAAGTGACGATGTTATTAATGATGATCGCATGTATGAAAAGTGACGATGTTAATGATGACGATTTGTTGGATGAACGCATGCATTATTGAGTCATATGTTCATGTGTTCATAAGTTGTTGAGATATTTATATCTAGTGTCGACGATTAGGATACTTTGTATCCAGTGACGACGATTAAAATATTTTGTATTTAGTGACGACGATTATGATACAGTTGTATCAAGTGACAACGATTGATACCACATGCATATAGAGTCGTGTCTAGAGCACATTGCAGACTTGGTGATTGGTGAAATGTGTGAATTTGTGTGGAGAAGTGTACATGATGATGTTGTTATTTATGGTGATACTTGTATACTTGGTGATTTTAATTGATGATGGCTATTTTGGTGGTAGTAATGAAGTGTGAATTATATGTATGTGATTTGGTGATTCTTTTGGTGATGATGATTTTCTTGCTTATACTTTTGAAATGATGAATTGTATTTGTTGAGTTGATTAAGCTAAATAAAGAATGAGGTGAGAAATTCTTGTATTGTTTGAGGTTAAGGTGTTAAGCTTTTAATGATGTTTTGATCAAAGAATGAATATGCTTGTTATGCTATGATAGAAATACGATAATATGATTTGTATTGGATTAGAGATAATATTCATGTGATGTTAGTATTCTAGTACTGATGAGTATGTATATGTGTTATGCATGAAATCCTTGAATGCTTATGTCTGATTATATTTTATTTGTGGAATGTTATCTAACCCCTAGTGGTCGCTTGGTTGACCGCCTGCCTATTTGTAGGAATGGGTAGACGGTTTGCTGAATTAGTTTCTTTGCTTTGCTTTACTTGTGAGTATTCTTGAGGCTAGCTTTGGAGCTACCTCATCTATTTCCTTTTGAGTCTTAGTTTAGAGCTCTGATTAGGGTGTCATGCTTTCGTCGTTTATTTTCATGTTAAGATGAGATTATCACTCAATATGTTGAGATTTGAGATTTACATTTGGTGATGTATTATGATACATGTGACATGACTATTTTGGAGATTTTATTATCTGCGAGTTTTAAAAAATTATTTATGCATGTTTGGATTTAATTGAAGAAGTAGCATCTAGACTCTTTGAATAGTAGTATTCTTTGCGTGATTTATCGCTTTAAGGGTTTAGGGTGTTACATAAACAGTTTCGTCTGAATGAATTGCATGGTAAACGATTTGGTATACTTGTCTAATCCGACAATCACAACCTCCAAGGTACAAATTCTTGCGTTTTTCTCCCATTTTCAATCATTCTTCCGTCTCGAATCTCCTAGGATCTTCAAATGAATTTTCTTCACTTTGTATTGTCTTCAAAAGCCTTCTAAGAACCATTGACTTCAATCTTCATATCCTTGATTCTTCACTTGATGTCTTTATTTGTTGATTTACATGATTTCTCACTACAAAACATCTATGGAGTTGCATGATCTAGGATAAAAGTGAATTACCACGACTCGAGTGAAAACAATACGATATGTTCCTCAAACCATTGACAACTCATCTATATCTCATCTTATTTGTCTTCAAATGCAAAGAAAAGTATTAAAAATATAACCAAAAATGTCATATGATGTTATGTCATCAAAATACAATGTTCTCGATCCTATTAACGACAAATTATTTTAAAAAAAATATTTAAATAAATGTAGTCAATATGTACAACAAAATATTGAAAATACAATGTTTTTAAATAAAAATTTAATATTTGTAAATAATCATAGGCGTAGATAACCATGCATGTAAGAAAATTAATGAAGACTTGTATATTATTCTTAGAGTCAAGAAAATAAAAAATAAAAAATTCTCAATAAGTATCGTAAAAAATTATAGTCTAATAAAATAATTAGGTATCATAAATTAGTCAACAAATACAAAAAGTTCATAACTTTATTGAAATAATTAAATGTTATACATTATTAAAGTCTTAAAGTATTTTATCGTGATATTTTATAGGACTATCTCTTTGCCTATAAATAAACAAGGTTTGCACATTGTTTAAACATAGCACTCAAAGTTTATATATCCACTTTATTTTTCGTTGCAAGTTAAGCTTTGTTATAATGGAAACTCTTTTGAAGATGATCTTGGTGTTTGTGATGTTAATTGTTTCTATTGCAGGTGCTCTCGCTGGCAATGTCCCACCACCTAATATTGGAGTCTGCCCAATACCATGTCCTAGGCCCCCATGTTGCATCCCTTCAACCAGTGATACAAAGCCTTGAAGCTTTGAACTCTTCTATTATTATTATTATCAAACCAATCATGTTGTATATGAAAGAAGTTCGTATCATATGCAATAGTTGTATGAATAAGATTGGCTAATAAATTATGGTTTCTTATTCTCTATTATTGTTTGCCTTTGATAGGAATCACTTTAGTAAATATACAAATATCTTATTAGCTCTGATTCATCTATATCTATATATATATATATATATATATATATATATATATCCTACTAAGTCTTCAAACCCTATTCCCTGACCATAATACTCAATTTGTCTATTTTACCCTTATTTTTACAACCTAATTTCAATTTTGTCCTCTCACTCACAATAAAATCATATATAACTCATCATGTCCATAAGGTAAAGAATGAAAACAAGAGTTTCAATAATGGAGAGACAATAACATTGATTTGATTAAATGAATATATTCAATTGCTTAAGAATGAAATATTAGTATTAAAAAAAAAACATTCTACTTCAATTTGTAGTTTCAGTTGACAATACACTCCAACTTTAATTGTTTTTACTTATATATAATAGCCCAAATTCAATTTGATAGTTCCAAATCAAGCAGGGAAGGTTACCCTTATATTTGAGTATTCCGTTTTTAATGTGGATTTTATGTGGGCTACTACAGTAGAATTAATCAAGAAAAAAATATCTATAAAAGTTCGGGATGTTATGCCTCCTTGGATAAAATAAAGAATGTGATGTCAGAGCGCATACTTTCGATGTATAGTGACGCTACTGTATTAATCTTCAGTATTTCTTATCTTTAAATATTTATAAACTCAAAAAAATGCGGTGACGTGACCATTCTCTATTCAAATTTCTGTCGACATTGGTCTATGACTCTATGGTATGTGAGTTTGAAACCTATTCCATTTTTTTAAAAGTCTCTTTGATTTTGTCTAATGTAGATAATGTATATTTTTTCAATTCTTAATATACTGTTTTTATTGTTGATATGTTTTAGAAGAAATATTTATTTATTGTAACATATATTAGCATATAAGACCTGTGCGTCGCACGGGTCAACGTTCTAGTATATGTAGTTTCAGTATGCTAATTGATTAGGTCTTAGGCCATTTTAGAGGGTAGTATTAATGATAATTTACAGCTGTCCAAAGGGAGTTTGAAATCGAAACCTGAAGGTGACAAGGCTAAATTCTTATTCTTGAGAAAAATATGTTTTATGCTAATATTAAATTATAATCGTCAACCATTTAAAAATTTGAATTTAAAAAAAATAAACTTACAAGTAATAGTTGTGACTGGGTAAAAGTATAAAAAAAAAAAAATTACATTACCTTAAAATTACTTATAATAGAAATATAAGAATATTATGTAGGTTATCCTAGAATCAGTTGGCTGAAAATCTACCATTCATCTCTAGTGTCCTAGGTTTGATACTTTGGCACATCAGAAGGAAAAATAGTTATTTTTTTAATATACATATTTTCCTTAATTATATTTTAATAAATGAAAAATTAATAAAATTATTATATACATGTATTTAGTATGTGAACTTGTCAAAAAAAATGTATCTAGTATGTAATTTATAATAATTGATTATATGTTTTTAAGTGGTAAGTTGTTTTACACCCTTAAAATCACACACAATTTTGATATTAGTCCGTAAAATAAAAATAGGAAGTTTTGTCCTCCCAAAATTTATTGTTCCATTTTTTAATCCTATTGGTTAGTTTATGTTCATACTAATGTTGATGTTATGAACTTTTATGTTCAAGGTGTGTTCAAGCTATATCCATTTGATATGCTCCACTCTGAGATGTCCATATTAAAAAAAAAATGTAAGGTTTTCAAAACCGGTCTGCATGCAGCAGAAATATCAAACACTACAAAAATATGTGTGTGTGTGTGTGTGTGTGTGTGTGAGAGAGAGAGAGAGAGAGAGCAATTTATACGGGTTGCACTTCCAACTACAAGCTCAGAGATTACAAATGCTGAAGGACACTTCCAAACTTCAAATACTCAAGTACACAAACAAGATACTTCCAATGCTCAATTACAATTGAAAGAAATTTCCAGTGCTCAAGCACGTAGGCAAGAGACTTATAAATGTTTACAAATTAACAAGTTGTGTTCTTACACTTGATATACAATCAGAGGTGTAAACAATACAAAACAGAGCAGACTCTTAAGACTTGATTGTTAATAAATTTACCGTTAAAATAAAAATAAAATTTAGTTATTAAGAATTTAAACAAAAAGGAAAAAAATATATAAAAGTATGAGAATTGACCAATCAAGTTCTACGTATATGAATAAGTGTGGTTATTATATGTAAGTATTACATGGTACCACATAAGTTTTTGTATTTCTTATTTCTTATCAACCTTTTTTTTATTTTATTTTGAGCAATTTCTTATCAACCTTATTTCATAATAATATTAACATAAGCATTTTCCTTTTACATTTATTAACAACCTCGACCTTAAAGAGATTCTTCTGCATAAAATATATGAACTTTTAAATGTTATTGCGACTAAAACACTATGACGTAGACCAATTCAAGTTGCAGCAAGGAACATTGCTCCACGGTATTTGTTTGAGACAAGACAAATTTATCATTTAAATATACCACAATCACTTGTTCTTAAAGCTTATTAGGTCTTGTCATCGCTTAACCTAATTTTTTTCCTCTAATTCTATTGCATTAATTGTTAATCACTTTAACCCTAAAATTTGTTCCCTCATTCTATTTGTTAAATTTGAATTTCAAATTCTGCCACAAAACTCGCACACTTTCTCTCACTTAATAACTATTGTTTGACCAATTTTATTCCCCATATCAAGTGTATCATATTTCCAAATCTCTCATGTTTATTGCTCCTCCTCACCCTCTTATTCTCTCTTTTTCTTCTTCATTCCGTCTATTTTTTAGATCTCAAACTTCTCTTCCTCATTCACTCTATGGCTTTCTCTAACGGAAACAAACATCATATTCATAACCATAATCCAAATTGCTCTTCTTCCTTCATCTCTCCATAGTTAGTCCACTTCTTTATTGTCAAGAGTACAATTCTATTTCTATTTCTTTTCTATTTGTTCATATTTCTTTTGCCTAAAAAATAAAAATCATTTGTTGATTTCTCTTTTATTCTTTCCAGTATCATGTTTTAGTTTTTATACCTTTTTTCCTTTTTTATAAAAAAAATAATATCAATATTTTCTTTGGTTTTTTTTATGGTTTTATCTTACATCACTCATGATTTTCATAGATTGGAATAAACCAAAAGATTTACCAGTTTGATGAGGATAGAAACTGGTGTAAAGAAAGAGGTTTTTTTATTTTCTTTTCATGGTATGATCAATTTAGTGGAAGTGAAGGAGAAATAACTAGAAGCTTTGAGTTTTCTTTTTGCCATATGTTATAAATTCGTACAAAATAACATTTATTTTGTTCTTGCAAGTCTGTTCAAGATTTCCAACCCTATAAACATCTTATTATTATGACAATATATGGAGTTTTATTCATTTGTTATGTTTATTGAGTTCATTGTTCAAAAATGGAAGGTCAAGTGTGTTCACCCATGGTTGTCTAAATTTTTATTTTTTCATAAAATTTACAAGATTATTTTTTATGTGTATACTATTTTTATGTTGAGATTGAGTTCATTGTTCAAAATCGATTGTATCAATTGCGTTTAAATGAATTTTGTTGTTATTTTGACTAAGATTTTGTTATTTGTTATCCATCTAATATTTGCATTGAATTCCTAAATTTTGTTGATGTTCAAAATTGTAAAGCAAGTCCCTATAAAATTATTAATTTTTAAAATTATAAAATATATAAAAATCTTTATGCCATTAGATTATGTTCCACCTAATGCGTTATTTTAGTGATATTTGTCCTCCCACTTTTTCTTTAAAAATATAGTTTTTTTTTGTCAAAAAACAAAATAGTGTTTATCATAAAAGGGTAAGCAGCATGCACATAACATTTGTATCATTTTCTGCCAATTAATAGCTATAACTTTAATTGAAAGCTTGGTATTGGTAACATTTGACCCTCCATTAGCTAGGTTTTGGTATTTTATGCTAATTAATCATTATTATTATACCTTCTAAGAAATATATAGTTTACAATGGGGTTGCAACGAAATGTGCAGGTAAATGCATTCATTTTTGCCCCTTAATAGTCCTATTAAAACCTTAATTTGTGCCTTTATAATTTTCCAAACGTGTTATTTCATAAGGAGAATACATAAATTGTAAAGTAAAGATGAATAATTATTATTATTATTATTATTATTATTATATACACATTAAATACATGTCCCTATGCCCATTCATGTACTCAATTGAAAATAGACCCGTGCATCGCACGGGTCAAAAATCTAGTATTTATTAATGGAATACAATGCTGCACTTTTGCCCTAATTAAACCCTTCATTTTGTACTGCCAGCCCTTGGTAGGGAAAACCCTAGATGGTGCATCAGGTTACCTAAATTACTGCATTACCCTTCCTTTTTGTCAACCATTTTGACCAGTTTTTCAAAAGCACAGACCAAATCTCTGAAGGTTTAGTTTGCTACATGTGATTGACAAAAAATTGAGCAATTAGAGCATTAGGTCGGTTTCATAACAGAATAGAACATCAGCTTCTTCTTTCTCTTCTCTCAATCCATTTTCTCCTCACAAACCTAAACTCTCTCTCTCCCATACTGCTCCAATTTCCAATTTCAGCTCACAAGTGAATGATTACCATAATTATCATTGAATATTAATCTGTCATTTTGTTTGTTTGAAATATGTTTTGAATTTATAGTTTTTTGTTTTGATTTGGTGATTTTGTAGGGTGCACAAATTGTGTTCGATAAAATGCTACTGTGAATTCTCTCATCAACATTAGCATCACCACCAAGTTTGATGTTGCTCTTTTTTTGATTCATGAGTATTTCGATAAATTTTATTATTTGTTTTTGTTTAGAAAATGAGAGTTTCCATTGACCCAATCAGAGATGTCGACGATTCAAAGGAGACGTGGAGGTTTGGTGTGCGTATTCTTGATGTGTGGAGCATGGTCAACAACAAGGTAACAAACATTTGATAGTCGAATTATACTGTCATAGTTTCATTTATATAGTTTGTTTTTTTACATGATTTATTTATAGTGATAAGAATAAAATTTTGTTTCATATTGTTATATGGTTTTTCAAAATATAACAAAAAATAACAAAATTTGTAACAAATCAACTTGAATGAAATCATGTTGAGTGGAAAAAACAATTTTGCATTTATTGTAGTGAAAATTCTGTGTAATTTGGTGTTGTAGTGAATAAGCAATTTTTTTTACAAAATATGGGTGAAAAAAATAAAAGGAAGAAGGAACAAATAAATTCATCAAGGTAGCTCTGTACTAATAAGAAATGTTTTTATGTCAAAAATCTAAGAAAACTAGCAACATGAATGATAATTTATGATAGAACTTATGGAAGATGATGCAAAATCAGATGCATACTAACCAGATGATGCAAAATCTCTTCGGAGATCAATCGGAAGAGGAAGAAGAACTCGAACCCAAACATGAATCCAATCCTCAAATCAATTTTGGAAGATCATCATTCAAACCAATTCTCAGCCAAATTTCATTATCAACATATTCTCAATATTATTTCAACGCCCTATCAAAATTCTCAATTCTACCTAGAAATTTGACTTGATCTATATTATATCAATTCGATTATTTGTATATTTGGAAGATCGTATTTGAAATTTGTTAACGAATTTTTGGTATTCCAGGATGAATGAATGAGAGGGGTAGGGCAAGAAGGTGAAAGAAGCAAAGAGTGAAGGCGAGAGGGAGGTTGGTGACCAAAGATGGGACGAAGAGAGTGAAGGTAGGGAGGATACAGATAGTTATGTCAAAGATTATCATAATCTGCGTGTTGTTACCAGCAAGCGTAGGGATGTCGTTGAAAGTGGATCTAATGATGATCAGGAAAGTGATGCAGCTGCTAGAAGAAGCTTAAGGTAGCGTTTTTTTATGAATTATTTAATTAACCACATTGTTGTGTTTTGGACTTTGGTAGTGTTTGTTTATTTGTTAGTTAATTTTTTATTACTAATCGATGAAATATTTCGTTGGGTATGAGGATTGGATTCTTCAAAAAAAAAAAAATCCACGCTTCATAGGACTCATATTTAAACCTTTGTTGTATTATATTCGTTTTGGTTTAATTTGAATGTTTTAGTTTCATAATATCAGTGTTATTTGAACTTAATTAAATTTCAGTTTCAATATTCACTAACGGTGTTATTAAGGCGAATTTGTAAAGAACTGTGTTGTTAAAGGTAAATTTGTAAAGAAAAAATGTCTAAACAAAATTGATAATTACTTTTAGGGTTATAGTATACAAGTATAGATTATTTGGAAGTCTTAAGTAGTCTATGTATGATGAGTATTTTATTGCTTTTAAGGATTGTGGTTTATAATATAGTAGGGTGTTGTTATTTGAACAGGTATGTAATATGTTTGGTCTGGTTTGAGTAGTTTCTGAGTTCAGTTTCAATTTGTTTGGGTGTTGTGAGGGTTATGGCCAGGGATCTTATCAGAACTCGCCATCAAATTGAAAAGTTTTACAAGCTTAAATCGCAACTTCAGGGTGTTGCTTAGAGAATTCAGGTTTGTTTTGCATAGCATGTTGTGTTTTCTTTGTCCGTAGCTCAACTTTGAAAATTTCTTCATGTTTATTGTGCTCCTACGATTTTAGAAGATAAGTTGATGAATTGTGTATAGTGTTGTACTACTGTGATGCATACATATTATGCAGCACTGACACTTCTGATCGAAGTTGTGACAAGTGTCTGACATGTGGGGGTATTGAACACACACATATGTGATTACATTCAATTAATTCTTTTTCTTTAATTATAGTCATTTCGACCTGTAAGTGTCGTGTCCGATATCCATCTCTCTGTCGGTGCCTCATTGCAGATACATAATGAGCCTTGTGTATATACTTTCATGCTCATTCATATTATGGCAATATCATATACAAACAACAAGAATCCTGTTAATTTATAATATTTAATTTGTAATCTGTAAGATTTATTATAGCTTTTAAAAATGAACTCTTGACATTTATTGTAGACACTTAAATCTACTCAAGCGATGGAGACGCTACGAAAGGAGTTACTATAGCAATGGTTCAAATGAATAGGCAGATGAATCTGCCTTCTTTACAGAAGATAATGCAATAGTTTGAAAGGCAGATGAGTTACTTTTCAAGGTGTTTCGCGTGTTAATTAGAGAGATTGAGGTCTGCACATTATTATTTTTATTTATAATTGCAGAAACATGATATACGTAATATGTTGTCTACTGAGTTCATTTTCGTAATTTTTTTGTGCCTTGAAATGTATGAAACATTACTTTGTTGAAAAAATTTGTAGTTAGTCTTATCTAAATGTTTGTAATCATGTGTTTTTGTTGATTTTGCTAGCTATTGGCTTTGCCTCTGCACTTTGAGCTGGACATTTTTTGCCTCTGCTATTGATTTTGTTTGTAATCATGTCTCATAACTGGCTGTCTCATTTTCAAATAAAGTCTACAAAAACATTTGATAAATTTGTAATTAGACCAATTTGAGACATGTAATTCATTAAAGTAGAAGATGTTACAAGATATCATGTTGTGTTTGTAGTTCTTCTTCTTTCCTTTCTTTGAGGGGCTACTTACAAGTTCTTATTTAGTTAAAGTTTTCATCTCCTTTGACACTTAGATTAGAAATTCCAACATATAGGAATTGAAAGTGTTACTTTGTGACTTTTGTCACTTATATTTTCTACAAGTGATTAGAAGTTTAACATGTAGACATATTTTAACTCTGGTTTGATTTCTCATTCTCCTATGGTTCAACTATTTTTTATAGGTATTTATTCTACAATATAGTGCATCTGTAGCATAAGACAAATCTAAACTTATGAGGATTGTAAAGGTATAATTATTTAACTCAGTCCAACAATTGTTCTACATATATGTTCGAAAATTCTTTAGAAAAGTCGATTGAATGGAAAGTTGAGATTCGAAACAATTTGACACATCCTATCAATGATGCAGACTATGTTGTTGCAATTGGTAGTGATGGAACTCTTCAGCAGGTCATCCATTTAATAGATGACAATTCCCGTTCTTGGAGTAAAATCAAATCCTACACATATGAGTTTTATATACTACTAATCTTGGTTTAAATATTGATATCTTTACTTTACAATATAGACAATTTATGTGATCTTTTGAATTATTCCAATTTTAGTTTTGCTTTCCTCTTAACGGTGTAAAATTTCACCATAAATTGTAATATAATTTTTTTTATTTTTTTTAAAAAAAAGAAATTTTTGAAATCGTAAAGTTTGATTATAAGAAGTAATATAATTTGGGGAGTGTTATGGACACTCTCTTTTTAACACTTTCCCTAACACCGAATGTCTTATTGGGTGGAATCCATGTCAGTACCACACTTTGAAAATGGATCTACATAAAGTGGTGAGACTCACATGAGTTTTACCTAATAAGAGAGTGAATTTTAGAAAGATTGCTAGAAAGAGAGTATTCCTAATATTTCTTATGTAATTTTGTTATTTTATTCAAAAAAATTATATTGTTGTGATTGTTGTAAAGTATTGTACACAAGATGCACATGTGTCTGTGTCTCGAACACTTTTTAGAAAGGAAAGCGTAACACTTAGATTCTATTTAATAACATGTATTGCTTCATATCCTAAGAACAATATTATATGACTTATAATTTACCTGTGGGGCACACTTAGTTACATGTGACACTAGAGTCCTAAATTAGTAATATATTATGGTCATCATTGACTCGTGCGATAGCACGGGGCGGCGATTTAGTTTATAGTAAAGTTATTATATATAGGAGTGAATAGGCAATATAGCCCCTAAACTTGTAACCATCATTTAATTTAGTCTTTAAATTTTTCGAAACAGTATATTAGGTCCTGAATTTTTTTTTCAACTTCAATTTCATCTCTCCATTAACTTCAGGCATTATTGATGATGATGTGCAACGTTAAACGATGATCTAACAATCCACCTGAGTTTTAAATCGCCTACATGAAGAATCTTGAAGGAATGAATAAAGAATGTCAAAATACATAATTAAAATTATATGTATGCTTGAAATCTTTAGGAATAGTTATGGCTGTGTAAGAGTATGTTGCATAATGTTAACACTTTAAGTCATTGTACACGTGGAATATTTGAAATCCATGTGAACTATCGTATCATCGTTTAACATCATGTTATCATAAATAACATTTAAAGTTATTAAATGGATGAAACTTCGAACAAATTTAGGGACTTTATTTTAAAGGTCAAATCCAGTGACTATGATACTATTTCAAATAATTCAATAACTAAATTAAACGATGTCTTTGAATTCAAGAACCAAGTTTAGGGAACACTACATATCCACCCAAAATTTTGAAGGCACATCAAATATGAGTCCTGTTTCATTTATTTTCAATATTTAATTATCAATATCTTATATCATTTATGCTTGATCCAAACATTAGAACCCAAATGTGTTTCCACTCCTCCCCTTTAAACCAAAACTTTGATACCATTAATATTAAGAAAAAAAAATCAAGTCCCACATAAAAAAGATAGGACTCTTGATAAAAGTTTAGAAAGAGTGTCACCGCAAATCTTATAAGGTTTTGTAAGTTGAAAATTGCTCTTCTCCTATCAAAAATCACTCCCTCCCAATTGGATGGATGAAAGTACCCATGCGTGACTTAAGTCACGCTGCGTGCTGTTATAACACAGCAAGTCATAAACATAACAATCACTTTCCAAAACATCACCAAGTGCGATTTTTTCACCTTCAAGTACGATTTTCACCAAACTCAACCAAATCAACATCAAATCATGCAAATCAACAAGTGTTGCTTATCCTATTGCATTTTTTTTTTGTTGAATTTTTTTTTTTTTTTGTAAAATCACGCAATTTTTTATTTTTGTACAACAAGTAAGTGGGGCCAGACAGCCTCCCGACCCATTCCAGATCATCTGGAACATCAGAACCATAGTAGACAGCGTTGCGTGGGTTCCTGATGTGTATTCAAATCCTACCGTTGCCAGCATTATGGAGGGCAATCGGGCCGAGTATAGCGTGCTGGAGGAGGTGTCGGCTCCACGGAGGAGGAGTAGGAGTCATAGTCCACAGGAGTAGGGTCTTATCTTTTGACTTTTGTATATTTGTAGTTTTTTTTTTACATTTTGTCGGATATGGATGTAATATATTTACACTTGCGCTTTTGCGTTTTTATGATATTTTGCATAATTTTGGGTTTTATTATGTGTATTTTAATTATGAGTGAATGATTGATTGAATGAGTGCTTGAATGAATGATGAAGAAATGGATGTAGGAATGAATGAAGGAATGAAGAAAATTTGAGAAAATTGAGTTTCTGTTGTTCTGGTATTTTGCACAAATACAACTTGACTTAACTCACGCAGGTGTTAATCCCAGCATGAGTTAACTCACGTTGGAGGCATTTTCGGAAGTTTGGTTGTGAGTGAGCAAAACTTATTGGGAGAAGAACATTTTTCTTGTAAGTTTTAGTTAGGTTCAGCTCATATTTTAATATGGTATCAAATCCCATAAGTTCGGATCACCGTCTAGTTATATACATATTTATCTTACAAGTGGTTTTGTAATGATGAATTAAATTCAATATAAAAACTTAATAATGGTATCATAGTCTAACAATCAGACCATCCACCATTTAAATATAATAACTAAGTTCAATAGTGTATTGAAAAAAATTCAAATTAAAAAATATAAAACTTGTGATAATTTTTTTTATAAAGAGTGACAACTCTAATTTATAAGTCTTTTTTATAAGATTGAGTTATATTCGACTCATATTCTAATAATTAAATGCAATAAGGTGAGCAGGTAAAAAAAAACATAAAAGAGAACAATGGACCCATTATTTTGTATTTTTAGGGAACTGGTGGTAATTCAAGTAACTTACATTATAAAAAAGGATTTATTCACCGTTTAGTAGCCTTGAGAAGAGGTTTAATTTGTCCCCTACTCAGCCTCCCTTTTCCCCTACTTTATAGGATTCTAGGTTCTTTCTTATTCAAATGGGAAAGAAAGAAAATGAGAAAGGGACAAAGTTTTCATCGACCCCAAATGTCAAAAAGCACATACGCCAACCCCACAGTCATTAATTGGCTCACAGTTTGTAGATATAGTAATACCAATAACTTTTTTTTTTCTTCATGTAAATAAATCTAATTTCTTTTTAAATATTAACGAATGTGAAGCATTTTTTAAATATGTGCACCTCATGAACATGTCAAATATCTCAGCAACCTTCTATATCTAAATTGTAAATGTGAGATTATTTGAACTTTTTTTGGTGTGGAAACACTATTTTTGACGTACAAGAACTCTCTAAGAGCATGTGTTTGAGATAGTCATGCTTACTACATGTTATGTATTCTAAATAATGGGGTAATCATATGGTCAAGGTTTTATGCAAAGTAAAATTACAAGTTTTCTTACTAGCATGTGTTGGATCTTAAGTGGTAGGGTAGAGATCCAATTTTGATGCACACATGAAATTAAACTGGGTAATAATCATTTTGATGTACACATTAAATTAAATCAGGTAATAATCATTTTGGCCCATGAATGTATAATGAGTAGCCACAATGTATCAAAATTCTAAAATAATCCATAATGTACAAATCGTTAGTCAAAATATTCTCTAATGTTAAAATTAATAGTCCTTCAAAATAGTCTCTAACATTAAAATAGTTCATCAATACTACAATAATTAATTTTATTATAAGAACTGATATGACAATAAGTAAGTACTTAATGATTGTTATGACAATAGGTATGTACATTGAATGACTAATATGACAATATTAACATAACATTTTAACACGAGGGACTATTTTGACTAATGAAGTGCACAATCAGGGACTATTTTAAAATTTTGATACATTTAGGGACTATTGTGGCTACTTATTACACATTCAGGACAAAAATGACTATTACCCATTAAACTATTTAGTGAGTTTGGATCTCAGTCCAAAAATTAGTTTAAAAGAAGGTGGTCAAACACATTTTATCTTTAAATCGGCTTTATTATCATGTTAAATGAACTTTGATCTAATCATAAAAGCTAACTACGGGATGAGGTTGTCCAAACATATTTATACATCGAACACATCGAGAATCTGAGCAATGTGAGACTCCAAACAACTTCAATACCCACTATATGTCTAACGTGAGTCCTGGGTCCAACTCCAAACAACTTCAATATCTACCCTCATGTTTATCATGAGATCCAGAGTTCAATTCTCACATTAGAGTCCTTACCTCAAGTCTGATACCATATTTAACATATACTTAAATTTCGTCCCAAAAGGTAGCTCAAAAAACAAGAGTGGTAAAACATTTATATATCCAATAGCCTAACAATCTCAACACCAAACAAATTTCAAACAATTTGAATAGGAATAAGTAATTAAAATAAGAAAGAAAAATAGCTAGCCAGCTAGGATACCTGAAGAATCAATCCCAGTGAAAAAGAACATCTTTACAAAAGTGACACCATCAATACAAGTTAAGAATATAGCAAGAATTTTTAAACAAAAATTCTTATATAAAGCATTAAAGTCACTACAATGTCAAACATTTGTACATTATCTTCCACAAACAAAAACATAAAACATTTGATGTTGAGCTATAAAGACAACAAATTTCTGCAACATTGAAAGATCTTCTACTCTGATGATGTCATCAAACCAGAACCTAAAAGACCTACAATGGTCTCAACAAGCAATCAACATGATGGAGAACCAAAATCTACACAGCATTTCCTTCCACCTTTCCCAACCAACTTCAACTTGTTACCAAGAAACAAACAACTCCATAAACATTAACATTTCCAAACAAAATCAGCAACATTTTTCCAACCTTTTAGCAACATTAGCATCATGTCACCACACAAATTCAACCTTGAAAAACTTGGAGTTTCATACAGTTGAATGGGACTCACAACAGGTAAAAAACCTTGGAACTCTTCTGAGTAATCATAGTATAAAGCAAGTTGTTTTTAGAAGAAATAGGTTCAATGGAAAAACTATGTTAGATCTTTCTGACATTTTGAAGGAGAATAAAATGGTTAAAGAGATTATGTTTTCCGAATCATGTATTGGTTCTGTTGGAGCTTGTTTACTTGCTTCTTCTCTTATGGTGAATCATAGTTTGGAGGAGTTGCAGATTTGGGAAGATTCAATAGGTTCAAGAGGTGCTGAAGAGATTTCAAAGATGATTGAAGTTAATCCATCTCTTAAGCTGTTAACAATTTTTGACTCAAATTATATCACAGCTACACCACTGATATCAGCAGTTTTAGCAAGGAATAGAACCATGGAAGTTCATGTTTGGAGTGGTGATCAAAATGGTGAAAGAAGTTCCAAGGTTGTTGAGTTTGTACCTGGGAACAATACACTTAGAATTTACAAGCTTAACTTTTCAGGTACTTGTAGGGTTGCTTGTTCCTTAGGAATGAATTTCACAGTTAAATCACTTGATATGACTGGTGTCAAGATAAAATCAAAGTGTGCTAAGGAATTTAGATGGGTTTTAGAACAAAACCAAACCCTAAAAGAGGTTAATTTTTCAAGAACATGTTTGAAAGATAAGGGCATTGTGTATATTGCTGCTGGACTGTTTAAGAATCATAGTCTGCAAAAATTACATGTAGCAGGAAATTGGTTTCGCGGAATCGGTGTCGAGCATTTACTTTGTCCTTTGAGTAGATTTTCATCATTGCAGATGCAAGCTAACACTAGTTTGAAATGTGTTACTTTGGGGGGAGGGAGAACAAGAATAGGAAGGGATGGTTTAATGGCTATAACACAGTTTCTACTAACGAATGAAACGGTGACGCGGTTTGGGATACATGATGATGAGTGTTTGAAACCAGATGATTTTGTTAAGATCTTTAAGAGCTTAGAGAAGAATGCTAGCTTGAAATGTTTGTCTTTGCAAGGTTGTAAAGGTGTTCAAGGAGAGATGTTGCTGCAGACAATTATGGAGACACTTCAGATAAATCCTTGGATTGAAGAAATTGATCTCACTAGAACACCTTTACACAATTCTGGAGAGTCTATTGGGATTTATCAGAGATTAGGGCAGAATGAGAATCCTGAACCAGAGATGGATTTGATCAAAGATATGCCACTCACTGAGCCTAAGAGTTGCAGAGTTTTCTTTTGTGGACAAGAATATGCAGGTAAGGTTGAGTATTTATATTTGATGCTTTCATATCAATTAATTTCACGAAACATCGCCTTAAAATATAAATAAAATAAGATCATGAAACTTAATTAAGCAGAATTTTCATATAAACACAGGCTAATAGTAAAGGTCTGTTTGGATTGACGTATTTGAGCTTATCTACCGGCATAAGCATTTGGAAAACTGTTTTGACAGTTTATAGAAACAACTTATGACATGTCCATAAACTGATTTAACTTTTAATCTTATTTTCATAAGCTCTACAGGATAGCTTATGAAAATAGCTTACAACTTATATGAAAACAGTTTGACTTTATTTTATCATTTGTTATATAAATAGCTTATGCATAAGCTTTTATATGAAAGAGCTTATATACTCTAAATATTTAATTAAGCTGTTTTTCAAAACGAAATCAATCTGAATTATAGTTTAAACTCGTATTTCCAGGAAAATCCACACTTTGTCATTCAATATCACAAAACTTCTCTGCTTCGGCAGCACTACCCTACTTGGATCAAGTAAGGACAATAGTGAATCCAGTGGAGCAGGCTGTGAAAACAGTAGGAATGAAGATAAAAACATTCAAGGATGAGGATACAAAGATTTCAATATGGAACCTTGCTGGTCAACATGAGTTTTTCTCCCTCCATGACCTTATGTTCCCAGGTAGCGGCAGTGCGTCGATTTTCATCATTATATCGAGTTTATTCAGGAAGCCAAGTAACAGAGAACCAAAAAGCACTGCAGAGATTGAAGAGGATTTGCAATATTGGCTTAGGTTCATAGTTTCCAATTCCAAAAGAGCAGGACAACAATGCATGCTTCCAACTGTAGCTGTTGTTCTGACACACTTTGATAAAATCAACCAATCATCACAAAATCTGCAGCAAACGGTAGATTCAATTCAGAGATTGAGAGACAAGTTTCAAGGCTATGTTGATTTCTACCAAACTGTATTCACTGTTGATGCAAGATCATCGGCATCAGTTGGTAAACTCACGCATCACATCCGAAAAACGTGCAAAACAATTCTCCAAAGAGTACCACGAGTTTATCAACTTTGCAACGATCTAATACAGATTTTATCAGAGTGGAGATCAGAGAATTACAACAAGCCAGCTATGAAGTGGAAGGAGTTTGGTGAGCTGTGTCAAGTAAAAGTCCCATGTTTGAGAATTCGATCAAGACATTATAATAAAGAAGCGGTGGAAATGAAGCGAAAAGCTATAGCTACTTGTCTTCATCACATTGGCGAAGTGATTTATTTTGATGAGTTGGAGTTTCTAATTTTAGATTGTGAGTGGTTCTGTGGTGAAGTACTTGGTCAGCTCCTAAAGTTGAATGTCAGAAGGCAACAATCTTCGGAAAACAATGGATTCATTAGTAGGAAGGAACTTGAGAAAATCTTAAGAGGAAGTTTACAAAGTCCAATTCCTGGTATGGGATCAAAGGTATTTGAGAACTTAGATGCTAGTGACCTTGTGAGAATGATGCTTAAACTTGAACTCTGTTATGAGCAAGATCCATCAGATCAAAATTCTCTACTGTTGATTCCTTCCATTCTTGAAGAAGGTAGAGGAAGGCCTCAGAGGTGGCAGATAAGCTCACCAGACTGTCTTTATGCCGGACGCCATCTTGAATGTGATGATTCGAGTCATATGTTTCTAACTCCAGGATTCTTCCCTCGCTTACAGGCAAGTGTTTCTCCATCATGCTCCTCTTTCATTCCCTCAGTTTCGCCCTTTGCAGTTGTTTCTTGCACCTTCTTTTACATTTTTACAATAAATTATTCCCTGCACTTGGTATTTCAAAGCAATGTTGTCAATAGAAGATCACGGAAAATAATGGTTTGTTCATATTTTACCATGCTATAGTGCTATAGCACCTCTATAAAGACTTTGTACTAAATAGCATATCACGGAACAACAGTGGTTTGTTCAAATTGTGTTGTGCTATGGTGTCCCAAAGTTCATTAAATGTTAGTTATTTTTCTGATGATTCAGATACCTAACTCAAATGAGGTTCAAAGAATGCAAATATATATAAAATAGTCTGAAAAGGAACATCATTAGGTTTTACCTGCAAAATACACAAGCCATATGCTACTATATTTACAAACCGTTTCTATTTTGATCTTCACCCATAAGTCTTTAAAGCTACAATTTCTAGGATTTTCAGTATTTCCTGTGACTACAATTTTCTCGTTTGGTGCTGCAGGTACACCTCCACAACAAAATAAAGGCTTTAATGAATCAACATGGCGCAACTTACAGTCTTGAAAAGTACCTCATTTCAATCAGCATTAATGGAATCTACATCAGAGTTGAGCTTGGAGGACAACTAGGTTACTACATCGACGTTCTTGCATGCTCCACCAAAAATTTGACAGAAACTTTAAGAGTCATTCAGCAACTTATAATCCCGGCGATTCAAAGTGTTTGCCATGGGATCACCTTGACAGAAAATGTCATTAGACCTGAATGTGTGCGATGTTTGACACCCCCTAGGTACAGAAAAACTCAATTTGCTTCCCTGCAGCAACTGAAACAGGCACTACTATCACTTCCAGCAGACAGCATGTATGATTATCAGCACACATGGAGTCCGGTCTTGGATTCTGGTAGGCCTATTCTCCAAGAAGGGTTTGATTTTGCGCGAGACCTTTTATCGGATGATGATTTCCGAGAAGTGCTTCATCGCAGGTATCATGACCTACACACTCTTGCTCAGGAGCTGCAAATCCCACCTGAAAATAACCCTGAAGGGCGAGATCAAGATATAACCTTAAGCAATGAAGCTGAGAAAGTTGAACCATCCTTTGGTGGCATTGCAAAAGGGGTTGAAGAAGTTTTACAGAGACTCAAAATTATTGAACAAGAAATCAGAGACTTGAAGCAAGAAATCCAAGGGCTAAGATATTATGAACACAGACTCTTACTTGAGCTTCATCGCAAAGTGAATTACATAGCAACCTTCAATGCACAAGTTGAGGAAAGGAAGGTACCGAACATGTTCTATTTTGTAAAAGCAGAAAACTACTCAAGGAGACTGATCACCACCATGGTTTCTGGCATGACTGCTCTCCGGCTTCACATGTTATGCGAGTTCCGAGGACAAATGCATGTTGTTGAAGATCAGATGGGCTGTGAAATGATGCAAGTTGATAACATGGCTGTGAAGTCTTTGGCTCCATATATGAAGAAGTTCATGGTCATGGTAACTTTTGCTCTTAAAATAGGAGCTCATCTTGCAGCTGGAATGGGGCAAATGATCCCAGATTTGAGCAAGGAAGTGGCTCACTTGGGTGGCTCTTCGCTTCTCTTTGGTGCAGCCGGGGCAACTGCAGCTGGTGTTGTAGGGGCTGCTGCTATCGGTAATAGAAACAGGTCTGCGGAAGGTTCAAGGGGCATTCAACAAGACATAAAAGCCGCACAGCAATGGATGGTTGATTTCTTAAGGGAAAGGAGGTGTTCCACAGGGAAAGATATTGCAGAGAAGTTTGGACTGTGGCGAGTAAGGTATAGGGACAATGGTCAGATTGCATGGATCTGTAGGCAGCACATGTATTCCAGATCTGCAGAGATAATTGAAGTGCCTATTTGAAACAAGAAGAAATCCTTATACTACACTAGGAACCTTTGCTTTCAAGTTTCTTTCTTTGGTTTTTTGTGTGTTTATTATATTTTCAGCCATGAACATGTAATGTATTGAAGTTCCCCGAAACATTTAGAGTTCATATGTTGCTCTGCCAATGTGATTTCGTCACATATACTGTGATTCTAGTAGATTTTAGTTTCCAAATTGATGGAATCTTATTCAATAGCATTTCTGATTATCTGATATGATATAATTACATTTTAAGAGTGCTTTTCAAATTAATTAAGAATAAATGTCCAAATTTTTTAGAATGTGACAAATCAAATTTAGAATCAAAAACCATAAAGACTCATGATGCTGTATGGCATGAGCTTTTTGCATGTGAAATAGAAGAAAGATAAATCCTGGAGATTTTGCTCCATCAACTTTAGTGTTCACCATGTGAATGTGGGACCATATTATCACTAGAACACATGATTAAATAGTATGTTGTGCCATAAAGTTCAATTTCACAATCATTGACATTTAAATCAAAAAGGACAAAGAAAGAAGGTAACACAGAAAAGTTCATGTAACAGTTAAGATAGCAACAAGCTTGTGAGAGTACAAAGTAATATTCCCTGTAACCTACAACATCAGAAGAAATACAGAAGGAGAAACCACACTGGATACTACATTATTTCATTTCACTGCTATTATCAGTTTTCCGGACCCGATTTCCCTACGCTCAACAAAAGCACACGGTCACACACACGGGATCTGATCATTGGATGAAGATCAGAACAATTGTATCTTGAATTCGCCAAATTGACTTTAAAATTAACTTACATATTGAAATATGACCCAATCTTCATCTAACGACCGAGATTCATGACTGTGTGACTACAGGGAATCCAAATCCCAGTTTTTAATCTAAAATCTACAGTCACCTGCCTGTATTCCCTTAAACCAAGGAAGCAAAAGCTCAGAAGAAAGCTCTGCTTCCATAATAGACACGGGGGTTAGCGTTCTTAGTTTGCGGTAGTTTCTGCTCAGTACTCGAATTTCCTGAAGTAGCTGGTTCACTTTCAATGTCCATAGGAAGCTTCATTTTCGCTAATGACTCGGTAAATTGCTGCATACTTTTCATGTACATGTCAACTATATCCTGCTGAACCATCTGCGGCTCTGGCATATTCACAGTCACAACAGGCTTAGGGAATAAATCACTCGGAACAACACTTGAGGAATCACTCTCACCGTCTTTGACATCCACTTTTTTTACCTCTTTGGTTCCTGAAACTTGTTCATGACTTGGGGACTTAGAAGCTGCTGCAGCATCAGATGATTCTGAGCTTTCATGAGCAGAAGGAGAAGAAACCCCATTTGTCGACACACTGCTTGGTGGAGACTCAACCTTAGGAGGTTCCACTTGCACAGACTCGCCACTGCATGCTGAGAAGCTTTCCACTAGACGAACACCAGCTTCCGAACTATGATTTTCAGCATCAGAAGTGGCCAAGCTATCAGAGCACTGAGTCTCCTCGCATGAAATTCCAAAATATTCCGAAACCATTAAGTGGTCTTCATTTACAATCTTAGGATCTGGAAACTCAATTTTATCCAAATCTCTGGCCAATGACTCACATGTTTCCGAGTCCTGCTGAGGGACATGTGTAGCCACTTTCCCCGGCATAGCAGATATTGCCATAACATCAGGTGTAGCACCGGTGTAAGCAATGGACAATTGAACAAAACCTGAAGGAGAATGAAACAGATCAGTTGAAGAAAGAGAAAACTCTTTCTCTAGTTTACCATTCTGGACTAGCACTTCTGACAATGGCACCAAAGCAAAACCAAGCAACTGATCTTCAAGATAATTCTTCACCCTGCTAAGCATCCATAGCTCACATTTGAGAGATGAATCAACATCCCAAACATTGAGACGAAGATTGTCGTTAAACACAGGGTTCCTTCCACCTCCATTAATGGTCTTAGTAGAGACGCTGTTCTCTGGATTACTTGTCAGGTATATCTTAGCATAAACATCTTGCTTATGGTATATGCAAATATTCTGAATGTCTCTAGCTTGATGTATAAAAACATCAAGCACTCCAACGCACTCCTCGGCATTTGACATGATAGTTTCCTTCCCATTGACTTCAATGTCCTTAGAGGAAGGACCATTGCTTTGTGTGGTAACATCAGACTTGTGCTTCTCACCCTCACCCAAGACTGAGGTTCTAAAGGGTGATACAACAGATTGTGGGGAATCCATGATCACACAACAATAATTGAGAACCTGTCAAAGCACAACAGCTACATGAAAGCCAATTCATGCAAGTTTTAAACACAAACTTCGTGACTAAGATAAAACACACAAGATTCTTAAGACTAGCTAAACAACCTAGTATTAGCAAAACAAAAAATTCATTACTCCAGTACTAAAAACACATAAACTAACTGTCATAAAATTTAGGGTTAAGCAGATCCAAAAATGAAACTAACATAACTGCATATAAAGTAACATAGGAAAAACAAGGAAAGAAAGAAGCTTGAACTTGAGTTCCTCCAAACCTTTGAAAAGCAAATTCAGAATTGAAAATCAAAACCAACAAAACACAACTGGAAGAACCAAAACCTAATAACCTGAAAAACTGAAACTTTCAAGTGATATGTACCAAAATACAAGAATTGTCCAAAGCTTAAAAACTAGCCAAAATAATCAAAAAGGGGCCACAAAAAATATCATCAGATTCCAATAAAGCTACAAACTTTAATTATTTCCTCTAAACAGAAACACTTCCACACAATCCAAGAGAGGAAAAACAGGAAAAAAGCATAAGCACAATAACCTATGCTACATATGACACAATTCCAACACAAACCCACTTTAAATTCCTCATCAAATCACACAGAAAAGTACTCAAAAGTAATAATTGAAGCAAAACTAGGAATCAATCAAAAAGTAAATAAATCTGCAAAGTGCATATACATGTTACTGAAACAGAACATGTTATGCTTTTTTACCTGAACTTTTGGTTGTTTCAAAGTCAAAGTTGTGTGTGTGTGGCTCAAAGACAGAATCAGAGGATGACCCAGGTGATTGAACCGAGGTAGTGTTACAGAAAGAACAAAAAAGTTGTGAACTTTGTTGTTTAAAGGGAAAGGAGGATGGATATAGGTGATTGATGAGAGAGAGAAATGAATGATATGAGTGTATGTATGTAGGGATCTGTGAGGAAATTACATATACAATGAAGTGCAACTATGTATATTTGGAGTGTAGTAATAGTATAATACTATTATATGTACGGTAGGTACTATGTGGGAAACCAACCGTAGGCGATATTTGTTTTTTAATGAGAATCGACTATCGTGTGCATGCAATTGTAAAGACTAATTTTTCAAATTTAGGTATAACTGTAATGGATTGTAAAACTCTTATTTAAAGAGGTTTAATCTTGCTGCATTTTCAGGACTCGATCGAGCTTGTTGGTTAAGTTAGAAGATATTCATTATCATTTTATCTAAGAGTTTCTAAGTTCATATGTGATATTTGTTGTTGTAACATTTGTTTTTCAACACTTACTCTCTAATCAGATGAAACATTTATGGATTTTATGCTTTAAAAATATATTTCACATAAAGTAGTATGATCCACATGATTCTTGTTGAATAAGAGAGTGAGTGTTAAGATGTGCGTTGAAAACAGAGTATCACTAGTGCTTCTTTTGTATTTCTTTTAAAGTGTAGTTTAGTTATATGATTAACAAAGGAGGTTGATGGTGTACTAGATATAAGTTTGTTTATATTGTGTGTTTCATGAATTCTTGGTTTCATATAAAGACATTGATTAGATATGTACTAGCTTGAAGCTAATCTGAAAATATGAACAGAACAAGCATCGTAATAAAATGGAAAAGCAAACAATGTCACACAGACGAGAACAAAACAACGTTGTACCACGACAACGAAATCACAAGAGAAAAACTTAGGGTTGTAAAGAAGGGATGGTGATCCTTCCGAACCTAAGATCCTTGGATGATGGCGTTAAATGGCCTTGAGTATGGTACTTTCGTCAACAACAACCTTCTTCTTTTTTCGGGGGTTGTGTTCCTGCATACACTTTGATGGTCAAGTTAGTAAACGTCGTAGGTGATAGAATATGATGTTGGATCCGACTTAAGGGTCTCGATTGGCTTCATGAACCACTATTCTTGTTATATATATGTCATGGTTTTTATGAGCCTGAGCAAGAGGAATCTAGAATATATCATATATATGATCTTAGTTTAGATCAAAACAATATCAATATTATTAGTTGAATTAGTTTTTATTCACCATACACTACTTTTTATTAAAAATTTACTTGTTATAATTCTTAGCCGATGCCCGTGAAACATTGATAAGAATTCTCCAAAAGTTAATCATAATTAACTAATTTTTTTTCCTTTATTTAATAAATATAAATATATAATAATAGAGGAAAGGGAGGGAGGTATAGACACGCCGACCCACGCCATGGACCCTAATCACAAAGAGACCAATCAGAATGCATTTGAGTGGATTTTTGTAAGTGGGGTATGGTGTGCTTTTTCTCATATGATATGACTTTTCTTTCCATACATATTGACAATAACACCTGCAAAAGAATGTATATTAAAGAGTGCACTGCAGTCGGCTGTTCTGTCATGCTTGTACATTTTAAGCCTGCCAATTCAAAAAACTGTTTTTGTGACTTAACAGGAGATAATAGACTCATAGAGTGCCAAAAATAATTAATTGGGTCTTTATAATAGAGTGCGCTAATTAAAGAATTACAAATAAAAATAAAAATAAATAAATATACTCTCTCTGTATCTAAATGAGTCATTTACACATATTAAAAAAAAGTGTATAAGATTGTAGGAAAAAGAAAGAGTATAAGTAAAAGAGAGAGAAAAATAGGTTTAAATGTCATTGTCAAGTATTTGTGTATTCTTTATGATCATGAATGCAAAAGAGAATATATTAAATTGAGTGTGATGAATTAATATTAATTATAGTGCAATTGGAAGAAGAAAAAGTAATTAATATTGTATTGAAAGGTGAAATTGGTCAATTATTTTGGGACAAATTTTTTATATTTATTCAAGAGTAAATATAAAATACAGAAATGCTAATAAATGCCCCTAAGACATTTATTAATGAATTATAAAATGAATTACATTAGGGATTGTGTATTATACTTTTTCAATGTTGAAAAAAGTGTTCTTTTTAATACTCTATCCTTCTTATGCATTATTTCAATGAATATGAATTCGATGAAATAACGGTGAACTATATTTTGTTATAAAATACTCCCTCCGTCTCAAATTGTAAAAAAAATAAAAAAAATACTCATTTTCTTTGTCCTAAAATGTAAGCAAAAAAGAAAAACTTTTATTCTATTTAATCTTATTTTAAAAAAAAAATAAATAATCATCTTTTTCAAGAAAAACTTTTGTTTATTCTCATAAAATTAAATGTAAATTACATTCAATTTTCTCTCTCTTTTAATTTTCTCCATAATCAATAGCCAATGAAAATTGTTTTTACATCTTCCTATAAAACATTTTCCAAATAAAACATAAAAAACTATACTCCAAATTCTTATGTTTTAGTTTTCTTAATAAGTGTGATTAATTTTTTTTTCTTGCAATTTGGGACGGAAGGAGTATAGTTTTTTTTATCTAAATACCTCGTGTGATTTTTTAAGTTGGATATTTTTAATAAGTTAGTTCTTTAAGATTTGTTTGTTATAAATTGATCATATAAGTCATATAATATTTACATTTTTTTTTGTCAAGTAGTCTAGCAGTTAGAGAAATTCACCTTAAAGGTGAATAAGTAGGGTGTTCGAAGTTCGAACTCCGGCCCCTGCATATATTATGCAATGTTTCTTACCAATTGAACTAAGCTTACAGAGACTAATATTTACATTGTTAATCATTCTTTCAATCAACTTTGTTAACAAATATTTATGGACCACTTAATATTAAGATGGTAAGTCCAAAAGTAGTTATGACATCAAACATGGTGTCTTATGCACATTTTCTTCCTCTGCATTCAAACATACTTTTACGGACTTGGATCATCTCATTCCCTCTGTTATCTTCTTCTACCTCCTTCACCAAATTGTATATCTCTCTCTTAATTTTAGAGAGAATATTAAGAGAGAAGAAATTAAATAAAAAATATCAAGAGAGAAGATTAAAAGAGAGATAGATAGATAGATAGATATAACTTGACGAAAGAGGGAGAATGAAAAAATGGTAGGAATGAGAACGGTGAATCACACCTATCAACTTAATATTAAACGTATAGGGGTGGGAATAGCCAGGTCAGGCTAGACTTTGATAGGCATGAGTCTGGCCTATGAAAAAATTTACAGGCCTGAGTCTGGCCTATGGCCTATCATAGGCCATTTTTCTTGGCCTGGCCTGACCTATTTAAAAGCTTGGCCTACTTTACATTAAGGCCATCAAATAATTCATTTGGCCTACTAAATAGGCTAAACAGGCCTTAAAGCTTACTTACATGCATATTTCACTACAAGTAAATTTTAACTAGATTAATGCCTACTTAAAAGCCTATAACAACAAGAAAATTGTTATTCACACATATCATAAGGCTGAGAAACACATGTAAAATACGAAATTTCCCATCGGCAGTTAACTGCCGAGGATTTCCTAAATCGGCTGCAGTTAACTGCAGAGGAAAACCTCGGTAGTTAACTGCCGAGAAAAATGTTTCATCAAATGAAACAACCACCTGCTCCCCCTACACACTATTTCATCATCAACTTCCATACCTCTTCCATCCAATCCCCAAATCCAATATTTTTTTTCATCAAATCTTGCTCCAAAATCATTGAACCATCAAGCATAAGAGGTATCAACACACTTTTGACGTACAAAAATAGGTATTGAGCATTTTAATCTATTGATTTTTTGCTTTTGTTATAGGTTTTTATGTCAGTTATGTAGAACTCTGTCATGGAAAACCTCGGTAGTTAAGTGTCGAGAATTACTTGTGAAAAAATTTTCACAACGAAAAAAGGCAGCTACTGCCAATTTTTCAAATTTTTTTTCTTTATTTTTTTTGTTTTAATTCATTATGGCATTGATGTTTATGCATTAGTTATTTGTTAATTCATATTTTTGTGTTGTTTTATTATAGTAATGGTAGAGAACGCAGAAGATGATCCGGTAGAGACAAAACCAAATTTTGTCAAAATTTTCGGAGATGTCAAACCGCCTAAGGTTGTAGCCAAACCAAACATTGGTGGAGCTTCCGTCCATGTTGAAGCTTCTAAAAATGTTGACTCCGATGTCCTCCCACTTCATGCCCACGAAGTAGACACGGTTAGGTTTTTTTCAGACGACGTTAAGTGGAAAGATAGAGAAGAATTGCTTGAGCGGGCACGTCATCAAGCAAATAAGGCGGGATTTACAATTGTTACACAAAAATCATGTTTGATCAATCCAATGTTGTGCCTAGTGTGTGAAAGGAGTGGAGCTCACAAAGTGCCGGAAAAAAAAACTGAAGCATGCGACAACGGGCTCAAGAAAATGCGGATGCTTGTTCATGGTTAGTGGATATCTTAGTAGGAAAACAAATGAGTGGGGATTGAACATTCTTAATGGAGTTCACGACCATGCGATGGAGCCGACTTTAGAAGGACACATTCTTGCCGGTAGATTAAAGGAAGACGACAAGAAGATTGTACGTGACTTGACCAAGAGCAAGATGCTTCCAAGAAATATTTTAATAAATTTGAAGAACAAAAGACCACATTGCATGACAAATATCAAGCAAGTGTACAATGAACGTCAACAAATATGGAAGGCGAATAGAGGTGACAAGAAGTCGTTGCAATATTTAATCTCGAAGTTGGAGGAGCACAAGTATACTTATTTCTCAAGAATACAAAGCGAAAGTACTACAATTGAGGATATCTTTTGGGCTCATCCAACATCCGTTATGTTGTTTAACAATTTTCCAACAGTTTTGGTTATGGACTCCACCTACAAAACCAACATGTACAAGATGCCAATGTTTGAGGTAGTTGAGGTCACTTCGACCGATTTGACATATTCGGTTGGGTTTGGATTTGTGACACATGAGAAAGAGGAAAACTTTGTTTGGGTTTTAAAAATGTCGCGTAAACTTCTTACGTCAAAGAAGAATATGCCTAAGGTGATTGTGACTAACATGGAAATGTCTTTGATGAAAACGATTGGAAATCTTTTCCCTAAAAGTTATGCAAAGAATTGTTACTTTCATGCGCAAGCAAATGTTAAACAAAGGTGCATCTTAGATTGTAAATATCCTTTGGAAAAAAGGATGGGAAAGAGGTGAAACCTCGCGATGTTGTCAAGAAGATAATGAGGGCATGGAAAGCTATGGTTGAGCAGCCCACTCAAGAGTTATATGCAAATGCATTAGTGGAGTTCCAAGATGAATGTAGTGATTTCCCACTTTTCTTAAATTATGCCATGACCACCTTGAAAGAAGTGAAGGAGAAAATAGTGAGGGCATGGACAAACCATGTGATGCATCTTGGTTGCAAAACCACCAACAGGGTAGAATCGGCTCATGCTTTAGTAAAGAAATATTTGGACAATAGTGTGGGTGATTTGGGTACTTCTTGGGAGAAAATACATGACATGTTGGTGCTTCAGCTCATTGCGATACAAACAACCTTTGGTCAGAGCGTTACCGTATTCGAACATAGATTCAAAGATGTCACTTTCTACTTCGGGTTAGGTGGTCATGTGTCTAGATGAGCTTTGGACAACATTGCTTTGGAAGAGTCACGTTGTAGGGAAACATTGTGCATGGACAAAGAAATTTGTGGTTGTGTTCAAAGGACTTCTTACGGGCTTCCATGTGCATGCGAAATTGCTACTAAAAT
>Ga0228710_1001834_pt1 | contig 32682 bp, 35 predicted proteins | sample MedpolnodulmetaG_FD_177995 | JGI IMG/M metagenome (GOLD analysis project Ga0228710, IMG submission 177995) | Root nodule microbial communities from Medicago polymorpha collected in Santa Monica, California, United States - pink nodules | ecosystem: Host-associated > Plants > Roots > Nodule... | reverse complement strand
CATGGTTGATTGCTATTGGAATCCTTGAAGAACGAAACTTTATTTGTCTCAAGGTTTGCTAGACTATTCTCATGTTTCGCAATCCTTGTCTAATTTCACTTGTTCCAATATCAAAACTTCTTCTTTCGATGCTTCGCTTTGATATTTGTGATGATAAATTAACAAGTACTAACCCTCTGCTGTCGGTTTATGAGTTTGATACTTGTTAATTCATTATAAAAACGGTGAAATTAGATTGGAAAGTAGATTTATATAAAATTAGGGTTCGAGGCTTGGTTTGATTAGGATTAGGTCATTAGAATCATCCAACAATCCCAAGACAAAGAAGTCTACTCACTCACGTTCATTGTAGACATAGAGAAGAAGAAGAAGAATAACATAAAATAAAATAAAGATGAACTTTTATTCAAAGAAACAATTATCACTTATTATTTCCAAGAACAAAAGATCATTTACAAACTAGATGGCTGCTCTATTTATAGTTTAACATTGACTTGAGCCCCAAGAATTAAATCACTAAAATGTTGCATAAGAAAACATGGGCTCTAGGTCAGAAATACTAAAATAGGCAGTTTGTCGAAGAAGCAAAAGCAGCAAAAGAGCAATATGGGGCGCGCCTATGCTATATTTTGGTACAAGATCTTCCAATTCTTTGCACAAAATATTTTTGTATAAGATCTTCATATTTTTGGCATGAATCAGCTCCAATTCTCCTTTCCTTTGCTCTAAGACTCAATCTTTCAAATATTTGTTTCTAAAATAAAATAACTTCCAATTGAAGTAAAATAGCTCTAAAAGGAAATAAAAACATATTGAATCTAAATAAAATAAACTTAAATATTATATAAAAAAACACTAATAATTGACTCATTATTGACTCATCAGATGCCAAATCTCCCACACTACTCCTCAAATATCTTTTCAAGTGCCCATGAGCCGATTCAACAATGTTGGTGCTTCTACACCCTAGATGCAATAATTTATTCATCCATGCCCTCACAAAATGCTTTTTAACGTTCGAAACTGTGGTTTCAACATATTTAACGAACATTGGAAATGGTTTGCATACCTCTTTGAATTTCAACCATGCACTTTCATATGAATCCTTCGTAGGAGAGTTAACCACTTCTCTCGAAAGCCTCAATATTTTCTTAACAAGATCACAATGCTTCTCATCATTCGCTTCCTTCACGTCTTTGTCAACAATTTTTGCACCCGTAGGCTTCGCTTTGACTCTACAATCCATGATGCACCTAGCTTTGACATTCTTCTCAATATGAAAATAGCAAAGTACATGGTTTGTTTTAGGGAGAACTTTGGCAACAACATTCATTAAAGCGGTGTCCCTATCGGTGACAACAACCTTAGGCATGTTGAGTTTTTGATGTCAAAAGACCAACCAACATCTCAAGTGCCCAAGTAAAGTTATTCTCTTGTTCAAAGAAAAGAAAGACACACGCAATCGAATACGTTATTTTGGTAGAGGTAACACCAACAATCTCAAATAACGGCATTTGATAGGTATTGGTTTTGTAAGTGGAGTCCATGGCCAAAATGGTGGGAAAAGTGTTAAACATATTAATTGACTTCGGATGAGCAAAAAATAAGTCTTCAAGAGTGGTTTTCTCACTATTTGCACTTGTGTAATATACATATTTATGGATCTCCAACTTTGAAATCAAGTATTGCATCTCCGTCTTGTCGTCTCTTTGCCCCTTGCACCATCTAGTTTGCGCATTGTACACTTGCTTGATGGTTGGCACACTTTCTTTGTTTTTTTCCTTCAAATCCATGAGAATATTCCTAGGCGCCGCCAAACTCTTTGTCATGTCGATAGCTCTTTGCTTCTTCTCCGCTTTTAGTCGACCCGAAAGAAGGTGGCCGGTTAACTTTGGCGCCAACTCATGGTTGTGAATTCCACAAAGCATTGCAATCCACCAATCTTGTGTATTCTTTTCAAAGAAGCATTTAAACCTAAATGGACATTCACATTTCCTTGAATCCGTGCCTTCAAGCTTCGGTTTCTTCCTCGTCTTAGGTGGCCTGTATTCACCACTCCTTTCACATTGCATGGTAAAGTATGGCCTTATTAAACTAGATTTATCTATAGAAGTAGTAAATTCGGCCCTTGCCGCTTGTCGACGAACCCAACCAAGTAATTCTTCTCGACCTCTCCATCTTTCATTTGTTGTAAAAAATGACCCGATATTTACTTCAATAACACGAACACCGGTAGGTACCTGTTTAGGTTTTTCTTCAAAGTTACCGGTAGGTACCAGTTTAGGTTTTTCTTGGTTGTGACCAATGTGAGCTTGAAAGGGAGTTTTCACTTTAAACTTCACATCTTTGGTTGGTTTGACATCGCCGGAACCAACGCCTACGCCAGAAGCTTCACCGGAAGCTTCAATTTTGGCCGGTTTCGGTTTAACCCCATCATCTGCCACATTTTCAACCATACCACTCTATGTCTATTGAATAAAAAAATAACAAGGAAAAAAAATAAATAAATAACTTGTGCAGTAAGCAAAGAAAGGAAAAAATTGGCGCAAAAATTCAAAAATTGGGCATCACTTCAGCGTGACTTAAGTCACGCTAATGTTAACTTTCTACGTGAGTTAAGTCACAAATTCCAGACAACTGCGTGAGTTAACTCACGCTAAGCCCTCTACTATACCTCAAAAAATGACGAACCAAGCATAAAAACAGGCAAAAACAGTTTTGATGATACATACCTGATATTTGATGCTTGATGAGCGTAGAAACTTGCTTCCTGATGATTTGCAATGGTTTAGAATAAAGATTTTGACCCAAAAAATCACACGTTTTGGTTTTTTGAAGGTGGAGGGAAAGAAAAATGGAGATATGAATATGGACTTCTGGGTTTTGTTCGAAAACAGTACTCAATGTGAGTTAACTCATGCAGCGTGACTTAACTCACACAGGGGAAAAATGGTCTTTTCAATTGAGAGAGAGCAATTTTTGTTGGGTAAAGAGCAGAATTCTTCAATTTTTTTAACTTTTTGTTCCTAACCAACATAGAACCCAACAAGAGTGTCCCACCAAGTTAAGGCCCAAGTCACTCTGACTTAAGTACAGAAGCGGTGCACGATAAGCTTTGTGCGGCTCACTGCGCATAAGTGCGCCAAAAAGTAATTGAAGGTGATAAAACACAAGAAAAGGAGGGGGTTTGAATTGTGTTTGTCACTTTTTGAAATTCTTTATTGAACACAGATAACATCAGAAAGTAAAGAGATAAGAGATAGAAATGATATAAAGAGTTTGTCCTGGTTCACTTCATAACCCGGGATTACTTCTAGTCCCCTTGCACATGTGTTAGCCTATATTTTTAAAGATTAAATTCGACAGAGAAATTGTCCAATAATCAAAGTTACGCTTTACACTTGGTGTTAATCCAGAAGTAAATTACCTTCGACAGATAGTGATGAGTCCTGACATTTCTCAAAGTATTCAGTTTCGACAAGTTGGATTCAAACCTTTGGTGAAGAGGCAAAATCCAAGATCAAAGACATGTGGAAGCATGTTGAGTTTGTCGAAAGCTTATAGTTTAGTGCTGTTAATTTCAGTTATTTCTATTCATGAATATATAAGTTTTTAATAGAAAATTGGGGTCACAAATCAAAAACAAGTTTCTTACACTTAAATTATCCAAGTCACAGAGAGAAAAGAGTAACAAGAATGTATGTTTGATTTCATGCACCATTTATACTTATTCAATGCACTCCCTCTTCGTCGGATGAGAAATCACTTAAACTTGGTAATGGAATGGTTGCTTCTTCTCTTGCTTCCCAGTTACGTTTCTAGAGTGTTCTCTCAACTTTGTCTATGTCAGAGTCAAAAAGCAAATTTCCTGAACATGCACCACACATATAATAACTCGCAAGGGTTTTTTGAATGAGAGTTGCGGCAGAGAATTAGACTAAAAGAAACAAAAAGAAATAATATATATTCGATTTTTATATGGACTAGCGAAAAGACGTTCACTCACGTGTTTTGTTATGAAATTATGATTAAGACTAAAAATATAAATGTTTGTTGCTTTCAAGTTATAACAAATCAAACTAATCATGATTATCTTATTTTAATGACACCAATAATATAATAAAAAATATATAATCTAAATTCTTTTTTTTTAATGAAACCAACAGCAATTTTTTTATAGAAAAAGCTGTTTAAGAGTTAATACATCATAGGGTTGAAAAATAAAATAAAAAATCGAGGTTGTATTAATTATGAAAAACAACAAGGTAAAATTGTGGCGGTAGATATTTCACTATAGAATTTGGGATTCTCTCCATTGAAAATTTTCTTAAGTTTTCTCAAGTGGAATCTCAACCATCAAACATGAGAGTGAAAGTGAGAATTAAATTATAATAAAAAGTGGTTCTTATATTTTAAAGGTGGAGATTAAAAATGGAGAAAACTTGAGAAAATTTTCAATGGAGAGAATCCAAATCCTCCACTGTAATCTATATTCTCGGTCCTTGTTTTATTGAAGTTTTTATTATTTCTCTTCAACACAATAATCCATGGGATAGATCTCAACGCAATCATAGCCAATGCAATAATCAATAGAATCTAAATCTATTTCCATTTTTCATTAGGACTCAAGATGTCAAAGCCTTTGAGTATGTTGAAACTTCCAAAGTAATCACAGATTCACAGTACTCCCTCCGTCCCATATTATAAGAAAGAAAGAAAAAACACATTTATTAAGAAAACTAAAACATAGTAGTTTGTAACATAGTTTTTTGTGTTATCTTTGAAATAAGTTTTATAGGAAGATGTAAAAACAATTTTCATTGGTAGTTGATTATAGAGAAAATGAAAAAGAGAGCAAATTGAATGCACTTTGCATTTAATTTTCCTTTGAAAAAGATAATTTTTTGAAAAGACATAATTAAATATGATAAAAGTTGGTCTTTTTTGTTTATAATTTGGGACAAAGAAAATGAGTTTTCTTGCTTATAATTTGGAACAGAGGGAGTACACTGATAGATATTCCAATACTTCCTCCGTTACTACTAATAAACAAATTTTACTTTTTAAATTCATTCAATTAATGATGTATGTAGTTTATAATATGGACCATATACATCATTAATTGAATTAAAGTAAAAAGACAAATTTGTTTATAATTAGTAAGAAAGGGAGTATTAAAAATTTGTTTATACTTCCTATCCATGTTTGACTTTAGTGACAACGCAAAAAACTGCAAACTACCGTTATGAAGGAAGAGTTCATCAAAACAGAGAAAATCTAACATTTTCAAAATTCAATCACGCTTTGCTTTGGATTTGGATTTCGTGCATTCAACAATTTCAAATCACGAAGTTCAAATCTAAATACGAGCTATGTTAAATTTTGAAAATGCTAGTTATAGTAATATTTTTTCTGTTTTGATGAACTCTTCCTTCCTTATTGTTTCTAAGGTTAAACATGGATAATAATTTTAGATTTTAATGGCATATTTATCACTATAGTTTTCGATACACTATAATTATCCTTGAAATTTTCAATTTATTCACAGGTTTTTATTTCTTGAATTTTGAAAAGAAATGGAAATCATCCTACATTCAATGATTATTGCACTAGATGTAATTACTTTTGTTGTTGGAAGCAATCAAATGGACTCTTATGTTAGAGAGTATATGTGATTGCTTAATTATTATTTCTTATCGAAATATTTATTTATAGTTGCAAAGCCCTTTTAATAATGATACAATGTACTCCCTCCGTTCCAAATTAACTGAGTTATTTGCTCATTTCATACATATTAAGAAAAATGTATAAATAAAGGAGATAGAAAAATGGTTTTAAGTATTGATGTATTCTCCACTATTGTAAATACAAAGTGGAATATCTTGAATTGAGAGTGATGAAAGTAGTATTAATTAGAGTTATAAAAAGAAAAAAGTGATTAATATTGTATTTAAAAGTGAAATGACTCACTTATTTTGAGACATTTTTTTTTATGCAAATAACTAAATTATTATGGGACGAGCACTGTGTTAATGGTAAAATATTCATATCGAGCACAATCAACTCATAACATAAACAAATCTTCATTGCATAGCATAAATTAACATTCTTACAAAAAAAAGAAGCTTAAATCAACATAACTTAAATCAATAACGAATACGTGTTATATTTACCAAAATTACTTTGGCCACAAAATTAAATTTAATTAGTTAAAATCATTTCAACGTTCTGCATGACTATGCATATTGATAAAATTATGTCTTCGTGAACTTAGTTCAGTTGGTATGGACAATAGATAATATAATATATGTAAGGTTCGAGGTTCAAACTCCAACCACCACAAAAAAATATTGATAAGTTCAAACCCCGACCACCACAAAAAATATTGATAAAATCATATTACACTCTTAGCATATATATTACACTCTTAGCATATATATTGTGAATTTGATTTGACTATAAAAGAATTATTTTTACACTCTTACCTTATATATTGTGAATTTGATTTGACTATATAAAGAATTATTTTTTTTGTTATTATTATACTATAAATTTTAGAAAGGATATATCCAAATATATATTAAATCTCGTAACTACTTATGTTTTTACCGTAGAAAGCCAAAAGTACTTGATTTTCTAGTTTTTTTCTTCTTTAAAATTGTAAAGAAAAAATGTACATTTTGTATTTTTTGACTAAACATTAAAGCAAAAATAATATAAAAAAGATAGGAATTAATTGTTTGGTACAATGAATTTTCTTGATATAATGTTTTTAAATATTTTTTGATTATTTAATTAACTCTCATCCTTTTGTAGAGGCATCAATATATTATATTTAAATCAGAATACCAATCTTATTAAGTCACTTTTTGGTTTGATCTTTCATAAAAGAACCTATAGTGAGTAACAACAGTCATACTCTTTCATTCATCCATGGTATGTTTCAGAAAACACAATAGACCTCATATCCCACTTTTCTTTGGCGTTGAAATAGGCTTATAGAGCAAAAGTGATAGGGAATTGTTTCTAATGTATCATTTGATATTTTGCTGCATGGTTTCTTATTTTTAATTTTGTGAATTTTTTTCTTATTTTCTTTGACTTGATTTCAAATATGTATAGGACCCAGAGCTTAGCACTATTGGAAGTGACAATTATATTGACTACAAAGGCAAGAAGGCAGATCAAAGAAAGCATGGTGGAGTAAGAGCTGCTTCCATTGCATGTGGTAAGCGAAAATTCATTGTTGATTCCTTACATGTTTCTTTAGTTTATTATTTGGATTATATTAATTAATAGGAAATGGAATAATCAATCTCAAGTAAATATTGTTTAAAATGTCGAGAGATCAATCTTACAATATTGAGCATGTAAATATCTTTATGGTCTGCAAGATTGATGAAAAGTCTCTTCTTTAGTTGGGATTATTGTCTTCTCATTCTAATTCCTATTTTTTTTATAAGATAAATCTTGGACATATTGCAAATATTACTCTACTATTTTTTTTTTCAATTAGTTTAGTGGATGGGTTATAAACAAGAGTTTTGTCAAAAAAAACACATATAGATAAGGGTATAGTTGTGATTATATAAAAATTTAGTTCAAAATCTCAATCTCTTCATATATATATATATTTTTTTTGAGGAACTATCTCTTCCGGTATATACTATGGATAATATTGTTCCTATTGTAGTGGGATATCTCCTATTTTAATGTGATTCAATTTTTTTTATTAAAATTTAAAATAATTTTATTAAAGGATAAAATGGTAAATAAAATAATTTAAATAAAAGGTAAAATAAGTAATGAAAAAACCAACTCAAACTCAACTCATGTATTTTATTGACATGTGTGTGTGTGGGTATATATAGTATAAATAACTATTTCTTTTGAAGTATAATAAATTTAGTATGACTTTTAATTAATTAATTTTTTTTAGACTCAATAAAATAGAATATTTGATTTGAAATATTTAATTCTAAGAGGAATGCTAACAAAACACATTCTAACATACATTCTTTGATTGATTAAAATTCACATGGGACCTACCAAATCATGTGGGTTCCATGTAAATTTGGTGGGTCTCATGTGAATTTTAACCGATCAAAAAGAGTGTATTAAAAAATGTATGTTATTAGCATTTCTCTCAGTTCTAAACTCAAATGTTTACCTTTTACCATTTCACCTTACCTCCAATTCTAGTCTGTTCATATTTTTAATTCACAATTTTGTCCTCCTGGTATTCAAAATTTTTGCATCTTTTCCACCTATCTATTTTCAATGTTTTATATACTTATGTGGCACAGCACAGTGGCAACTAAAATGAATAGATAGTTCAAATAACTCCTGGTATTCAAATACTTACGAGGGTTTGAAGATTGTGGTCACCAAATATTGGTCGGATTTGTTTGTAAGAAAGCAACAAATAACTCACGACAATGTGGTTTCAAATTCCACCATCTAAGTGAGAATCTTATTGCTTTGTAATTTGTAAGCTTTAAAAAGTAATATGAAAAAGTAGCATATTTATTCACAAATTCAACCACTAGTTTTATTATTGATTGATTAAATTAAATCATTTAGTAAAGAGTCACGAGAAAGTAAAAATATGATAATGACATGATCACTATTAACAAATAAACGACCATTTTTATGACTGCAGTTGTAGAGATGATGCTAAGCTTGATCACATCATGCAATGGAGTAACCTTAGTTGACTATTTTTTCAAGTCAATGCATTATTCTGTTGCTGAATCTTCAAACATGGTTACCAACTTCTTGGGAACGGCCTATTTGCTTAGCATTATTTGGGGGTTTATTAGTGACTCTTACATAACAAGATTCACTACATTCGTAGTTTCTGCTACCTTGCAATTGATGGTATGGAAATCTCATTTTCTCTTTAATATATATTTTTTGGTGGTGGTCGGGGTTCGAACCCCAAACCTTACATATTTTATGCATTGTCCATACAAACTGAGCTAAGCTCACGATGACTTTCTCTTTAATATATTGTTCAAACACATGTAGCTTGTTTTCTATATTTAAATGTTCAAATAACAAAATTGTACACATTTCGGTCACTATTATAAGCAACAAATCACTTTTTAGATACATTAATAACTGATGTATATGATTTATAATATTGACCAGATACATCAGTATTCAATGAATCTAAAACTTGTTTTAGGCTTATAGTAGTGACCAGATGATGTATTTATTATCTCTACACCTAGAATTATAGATCCCTAGAAGCACATATCCCTAACATAAATGGATTATCTATAGTTAATAGTCACGTTAGTTTGTGATCTCAATTGTGGATTAAGATCAAATAGTTGAGATTATAATTTTCAAATTTGTCAAGGTTATGTTGTGTGTCGTTTGAGCAGACTAATTGTAGATACCATAGAAAATTCCAAATGTAAGGAAATTCCAACAATAAATATAAAATGCAACAACCAACAACATATATTGAAGGTATAAAATTAAATCTTTACCTATGAGAGCTGACACGTCATGGACACAAGTGATATCCTAGTAAGATATAATTTAAAATCTTCGAGTTTAAATGATACTCAACCCAAAATTTGGCTCATGCAATGATTGTCCTCCACTTCTAACCACCAATTTGGCCATATCACTAGTCCGTGTAAAATCACGGTAGGGTTTTAACATATAAATAAAAAGTAATAAGTTCAAAACATTGGTCGTCTTTATCTTGTATTTATGTGACACAAAATATATCACATATTAAGAATGTCCAGATACATGTATTGCCTGATTTCAAAATTTATATCCAATTAAGAAATAAGTTACAACATTCTTATATTAATCATAATTTCGTTAAAACCTTAGTTTACAAGTTTTTATTTTATAATTCTTCTACCCTACAATTTTTTTTCTTTGTAATGCAGGGGCTAATGATGCTAACATACCAGGCAACAAACCCTAATTTGCAACCACCAGAAAACAAAACACCATCCCATATTCAATCTCTTTTTCTTTTTACTGGACTTTATTCTATAGCTGTGGGACTTGGTGGAATGAGAGCTACCTTAGCTGCACATGGTGCTGATCAACTTGATCAAAGCAACAAGAGCCTCATTTCCTCTTACTTCAGTTGGTATTTCTTTAGTTTATGCACAGGAGGACTTTTGGCAACATGTGTTATGGTTCCAATTGAACAAAAATATGGGTGGAGTACAAGTTTTTTTATATTGCTTTTTGTTACAAGTTTAGCATTGTGCACTTTTGCGTCCGGCTTTGCTTGGTATAGATATAAACGACCTTCTGGAAGTCCTTTAACGCGGATCATTCAGGTGATATACATGTTTGCAAACAATTTATATACAACGTCAGTGTAAAGATTTTTTCTATTGTCAATCAATCATAATAATAGGACTACTATGAATATTTGACTTCTATTAAAACTACTTCTAAAATTACAGGTGTTTTGTTGACAATGTTATTCTTTTTTACAGTAACAAACAATGCATCTACATTAAAATCTATACAAAATCTTTTTTTTTCCAGTAATAAACAATGTATCTACATTAAAATCTATACAAAAATTCGAAAAGTTTAGTTTATTTATTGATGTATATTTCTAATTTTAACTTTTTTTTTTGTATTTTCTGTTTCAAGACACTTGTTGCTTCAGCTAAGAATATAAAGGTGTCAATTGGTGGAAGTTCGAATCATGATGTTTCAGAACTATTACTTGCTAGAGAGCAATCCCATGATAAATTCAAGTAAGCACTTTATCTTTTGATTACACGATTGAATTAACGACCCATTTAGATTAATTATAAGTTTATTTAATAAGATAAGTAGATGTGAAACTGTTTGTGAGGGTTTATATAAATAGTTTATGACATGTCCATAGTTGTTTTAAGCTTATTTTTTTATATTCTACTAGTTTATGGCATTTGTTTTATGAATATTACTAGTTTTTTTTTTTACATAGATGTGTCTAATTCTAACTTTTCATCCCACAATAAAAAAAATCATCCACCATGAATTTCAAATAATCCATTATAATTGTGCAGGTTTCTGAACAAAGCATTGATGGATCAAAACATTGGTGTTGCTCAAGTTAAGGAAACAAAAACTTTCATAGGCCTTCTCCCAATATTTGTCACCACAATCATGATGAACTGTTGTGTATGTCAAATTTTAACATTCTCAGTGCAACAAGGAAACCTCATGAACAGAACCCTACACAATTTCACAATCCCCACACAATCTATAGCATTTGTGCCAATTATTATATCACTCACTTTCATAATCATATTTGAACAATTCAAAAAAATGAACAAACACAAAGACACTACAAATAACAAATTCTACAAACCACTTTTTAGAATGGGAATTGGATTGGCATTAGTATCAACATCAATGTTTGTGGCATCAATCGTTGAATCAAAGAGGCTTGAAGCATTCAAGAATGGGAAAACACTATCTGTGTTTTGGTTATTGTTTCAATACATTTTATTAGGGTTATCTGATACACTTACATTGGGAGGAATGCTTGAATTTTTCTACTCAGAAGCACCCGAAAGTATGAGAAGTATTTGTACTTCATTATCTTGGTGTTCAAGTTCTATGGGATTTTTTATGAGTTCTGTGCTGGTGACTTTAAGCAATTCAGTTAGTGGAAGATTTGGAAAGGAATGGTTTGGTGGAAAAGATTTGAATCATTCTAGGTTGGACCTTTTTTATGCTCTTCTTTGCATTATGAACATTTTAAATTTTCTGTTGTATGTTTACTTTGCTAAGAGGTATTAACTCTCTTAGTAAATGTAAGTTGGAATAAAATGTAATTTTGGATTAAATAATTTAAGTCTATTGGACAATTGATGGTCGTAGTATTATATTACATGGATGATAAAATTGAATAATTTTTCATTTCCATTTAGAAATTGTTATCTATATATTTCTTTTACAAACAGCTATCTATGAAACAAATTCTCATTGAATTGATTGCGAATGAGTTTCACCTTTTGATATTTATGTAGAGGGTGTAGACTTAGTGTGTTACTTTGAAATCCAACAAATTATTATATCATTTATATAATGTTGAACTTATCTTTCAAACATAAATATGCATGCCCGTATAAATACACATGTGTTTTCATTCATGAAAAGATTTTGAAATCTTATTTGATTACTTTTTGATTTAAGACTCAATCATAAGTTTTAGACATATTATATTTTAGACACATCATATTTTAAGAGTTTAACAATAATATTTAGGCACCTCGTATTTTTCATCATTCAACATCACTAACTTATCATATCTATAATAACCTCACTATCTTATCCCTGTCTCTCTCAAGATATATACATTCATTGAACTGTCCACCAAACATTTTTCTAAAGAGTTTGATGTTAGCCCTTTTCTAAAAAACAAAGAGCAATTTATTTTCCCACTTTACTCTTTTCTCACGTCCCCATTGTATTATGAAAAATCTCCATGTTCAGATGATATAATTCGAAATTCTCTTTTAAGGTTTTTTGATTATTTAATCTAAAACCCCTAAAAATTCAAGAAAAAATTAGCACTTTGCTCTTAACCTAAACACAACAGAAAATATGACTATAAATACAACTCCTTCCACAAAAAATATTCATTAAAAACTTGGAGGTTCAAGAGGAAGGAAAACACTTGGAGCATCAAGGACAAGTCTCACAAGGACAAGTCTCACGCCTCTTCAACTTTTGTTCTTAAGTAGGTTTTATTTCTTTTTTATTATGTATTTTGTTATCACAAGCAACTAAACACCTTTTTATTAGGGTTCTAAGATGAACTTGTATTCATTTTTGGGATTTTATTAATGCAAGTCGTTTATTCAGTTATGATATGAGTTATATATATTTTTATATTTTTCGTGCTTAAGGCTTTCTTGCACTAGCAGTGTGACATAACTAGCCTGCAGATTGAACTTAGATTAGAGTTTAAGATTGAAGTATTTCTTTCATTATAACTATTACATATAAATTTTATTCTATTGCCTATAATTTATTAGGGATCATAAGGGTATGTGATTAGGTTCTAAGATTTGTGTGCAGTGTGGCACCTTTAGATGAAAAATTAGAAATTCAACATTTTCCTCGTTTCAATTATATGTGAGAGTGTAAGTCCCAACTTTATTAACAACACCACTATATACAAAATCCTAGAGGAGTGGCACCCTTTATCGTTCACATTAAAGTAAAAATATTGGGTGTTGTCGATGAATTGATACTTTGGGTGTTCACAATTTCGGATTTGTAGTATGAATTGAGTTGTTGTTGAAGGTTTTTGTAAAAATGGGTTGAATTAATTAATTGTGTTGAAATGATATTTGATTTCATGTTTGATGTGTTTTTGGAAGCCCTTTTGAGTATATGAACCTATAAACAACCTTTGGAAACGAATTTGGATGTTGGAAGATCAAAATTTGGGTTTATTGGGTGAAAAAGGGTTGGAAGCGAACAGTAAGCGAGCTGTAAGCGAACAACCACTGTAAGCTACTAGAACTTGGTCGCTTAAGCGAACAGATGGTCGCTTAAGCGAACAGATGGTCGCTTAAGCGAACGAGTCCAGTTTCAACACTTTTTGATTTTCGTTCCGGGCATTCAGGGACCAATCCGAATTTTCTAAAATGCTTCTTTCAACTTGTTTAATCACTGTTTATACTCTTAAACCTACTGGAATATCTTATGGATTGGATTGGACTTGATTTTGTGATTTGAACTTAACTTTTGAAAAATGTCCAAGAACGCCGATTTTTCCGAAACTCGTTTTTGCCAAGGAAAAGGGTAGGGTTAAGGTTGTATGCTGATTATATGATTTCTAAAAATAGTTGTGATTGGTTTCATTGAGTTTTAACTTGTTTTGCTTTGAAAATGGAATTTTGTTTGGAAAAATGATAAAGAGAGACGAACCTTATGATTTTGATGATTCCGTTGTATTTAGCCGGTGAAACGCACATGTATACTCTACTGCACTCATATGTGGTCTAGGAGTATACATAGTTGAGGCATTGGACCTTAGTTGCTTGGCCTTGTTTCATTTGTTTTCAATTATTTTAAAGTTGTAAAGTGAGAGACGAACTTTGTCGAAAATAATCTTTAAGACCAAATACTTGGCAAATCTTTTGTGGATAGTTTGATATGATTATATGAAGATATATGAATGATTTCTAGGTGTTGAATATGAGGTTTATCATAATGTGTTGTATTTTCTCCTTTACTTGAATTGTGAGAAATTGTATGAAGTTGTTGTGATGTTGGTTGATAGTTGTGATATGATTGTGTTAATGATAATGTGGTGATGACTCTTAATTGAATTGTGACTTGTGGATTGTGTGGACTTAAATACTTGATAATGCAATTGTTGTTGAAGTTGATCAATGTAAATGGAGGTGATCCCTTACATTGGTGGTGTTGAATATATATGAGGTGATTTTGCATTGTCGAGTCCTTGCTTGTATGTCCATGCATCATAGTCATATTGAGTCATATGTGTTGTAAAAGGGTGGTGAACTTTTACTTCGTTGAAATGTAAGACGGGTGTGAAATCTTACATATGATGTGTTTGTTGCATCATAAGGTGACGACCTTGAGGAGATTTCTACCACATGCATATATGTGTCGTGAATAGGCGCATAGCATAATTGGCATGAGTCGTAATTGTTATATGTTGATGATGATTAGTTGATGATAAGTGTGATTGATGAATACATACTTGTGACATGTAGAATTGTTGTATTGATGTGTATATTGAAGTTGAATGCTCATGTTAATTAATTGGAACTTGGTTTGATTCATTTATGTTCAAATTGTTTATGTTGATTATGATTGATGTGAAGCTAACCCCCAATGGTTTCGTCCGCCTACATGTTTGTATGAATGGGTAGACGGAGTGCAGAAGTAGTTTTGCTTGATTGGTGAGTTGCTTGAGGATAGCGGGAGCTTCCTCTGTTTATCAGTTAGAGTCTTAGATTAGGCTCTGATTAGGTGTTAGTCTTTATGATTTTTTGGATTTGTTTACGTTATGGAGATTTTGCCCATTTGTCGGTTTTGGAGATTTTATGTATGGATGTATGTTGTTCTTATGACATGTATACTTTGGTGATGCATGATTTATATCCGCTGTGACTGTTGAGAATTTTTATATATGCATGTTGCTTGGAATTTGTTGAAGACGTAACATCTATTTCTTGAATATTTGTATTATTCGCGTGTATTATCGCTTTAATAGAAATAGGGTGTTACAAGTTGGTATCAGAGCCGTGGTCAATCTTGTCCGGACTAGTATTCGTTGAATTTCCTGTTTGTACGTGGATGGTATTGGATTACCTTCGATACTTGTTTTGTTGTGCTGTTGTTCTTATCTGTTGGTTGGTTTTGTGCAGAAGTGAGATGGCTAGTGGTAGAGATGATGCGGTGATTGACAGGCTTTGGCTGCAATGGCGCAGGTGTTGGCTCAGTCCAATGAGCAGGCGGCGGTTGGTCGTCGGAGTGAGGGAGAAGCTGAGGAGCGGAGGCTTGATCGTTTCTTGCGAAACAATCTGCCAACATTCAAGGGAAGGTTTGACCCGGAGGGAGCTTAAACTTGGTTGCGAGGCATGGAGAGGATCTTTCGTGCTATGGTGACTAGTGCTGACCAGAAGGTTAGATTGGCTGCCCACTTGCTTCCTAAGGAAGCAGAGATTTGGTGGACTAATGCTAAGGGGAGACTTGAGGCCGGTGGAGAGGTTGTGACTTGGGCTAGGTTCAAGAGTGAGTTTTTGAAGAAGTACTTTCCAGAGGATTTAAGGACTAGGAAGGAAGTGGAGTTCTTGAACTTGAAGCAAGGGAGCTTGTTTGTGGCTGAGTATGCAGCTAAGTTTGAAGAACTTTCGAGGTTTTGTCCGTACATTAATGTCAAGGATGCGATGGTTTCTAAGTGTGTGAAGTTCTAGAGCGGTTTGAGACCAGATATCTTTCAGTATATATGTGTTCAGGAGATTAGAGATTTCGATACTTTGGTGCATAAGTGTTGTATGTTTGATGATGCCGGTAAGGACAAGGCAAACCATTACAAGGCGGTGAACGATAAGAGAGGAAAAGGTCATGGATTTGGGAAACCGTACAACAAGGACAAGGGAAAGAAGAAAGAGGTTGGTGGAGGCTCTAAGCCGAGTTTAGCTGATGTCAGGTGCTACAAGTGTGGAACTTTGGGTCATTACTCCAATGATTGCAAGATGGGTGATAGTTGCTACAAGTGTAGGCAAGCGGGTCACAAGTCGTTTGAGTGCAAGAAGGAGATTACTTGTTACAACTGTGGTGAGAAACGTCATGTCAATACTAAGTGTACCAAGCCGAAAAAGGCGGCGGGAAAGGTGTTTGCATTGAATGCGGAGGAAGTGGAGCAGCCGGATAATCTTATCCGAGGTATGTGTTTTATCAATAGTACTCCTTTGATTGCAATTATTGATACTGGTGCTACTCATTCTTTTATCTTGGTTAGTTGTGTTTAGCGTTTGAATTTGGTTGTAACTCCGTTGTTGTGAGGGATGGTCATCGACACCCCGACCAATGGATCAGTGACTACTTCCTTAGTGTGTGCTAAGTGTCCTGTTAATTTTGAGTTGGATCTTGTGTGTCTTCCGTTGAAGCATATGGATGTGATTTTTGGCATGGATTGGATGTTGACTTTTGGTGTTAGCATTAATTGCTTAACCAAGAGTGTAACATTTTCTAAGCCGGTCCCAGTGACCAAGTTCCCCCACTTTCCAATCCACCTGAGGAGAAAGGAGGTAGAGTCTCCTAAATCTAACTCTAAGGACAGTCGGCCCACACCACAGATCATGCCAAAAATGGGTAGAGAGACCATCCCCAATCACCCTAGCCACACCGTTAGAAAACCAATCTTCGATTGCCTCTCTATCACCACCCATAAGGGAGATACTGGACCACGAGGAGGACACAACACGAAGGCGCGAAGGTCTACCGCCAAGATGAGGGGAAAGATGACAATCCCCATACCGGGCAATGAGGATATCACGCCAAAGGCCACCGTCCCCAAGGAGGTGACACCACCGCCACTTGGCCAAAAGGGCAAGATTCACCTGATGGAGGTCCCTCACCCCCAGACCTCCCTCGTGCTTAGGCTTACAAACAACCGCCCAAGAGACCCGAGGGATACTCCTACTCCGCTTAACACCTCCCCAAAGGAACTCCCTTTGAAGGCGAACGATCTTCTTCCACACTGAGACAAACATCTTTATGACCGACATGTAGAAGATATGGATGGCATTAAGGACGGAGTTCAAGAGAACGACTCTACCACCCAAGCTAACGTACTTGTTCCCCAAAGACCCCAGCCTATTAGCAAGCACTTGGAGGAGAGGTTGCCAAGTCTTTTGAAGGCGGGGATTAGCACCCACCGGTAATCCAAGGTACGTGAAAGGGACAACACCGACTCTACAGTAAAGAAAGCTCTCAGCCAACCCCAGGAACTCTACCCTCACATTCACTTCTGTCACCAAACTCTTCGCAAAATTAACCTTAAGTCCTGAAGCAAGTTCGAAACAGCAAAGAATGATTTTGAGGGACCACAAGTTTGCCATAGAGGCTTCCCCCAAGAATAAGGTATCATCCGCGTACTGAAAATGGGTGATGGAGAGACCCGAGTTCCCCACCTTAAAACCACGATACAAGCCATGAGTTTTGGCAGACCGGACTAAACCACTCAGGCCCTCAACCACCAACAAAAAGAGGAACGGAGGCAGCGGGTCCCCTTGCTTCAGACCTCTATGGATATTGACCTACTCCGTCGAGCACCCATTCACAAGCACAAACAAGTTACAACAACAGACACAAGCACGGATCCACCTACACCACCTGACACTAAAACGTAATCTCCTCATCATTTACTGAAGAAAATCCCAACTGACTGAATCATAAGCCTTTTCAAAGTCCACCTTAAAGATAAGGCAATCCTTCCTCGCCTTCCTCGCAAAATCAATAACCTCATTAACCACGACTACACCATCCACCAATTGGCGACTCTTAATAAAGGCAGATTTGGTTGGAGGAGATAAGTTTATCCATAATGGGGGCAAGCCTACTCGCCAAAATGTTAGCCAACAACTTATAGAGGGACCCTAAAAGGGATATGGGCCGAAAATCACCTAATCTAGATGGAGATGGCAACTTGGGGATAAGAGTAATGAAATACGAGGAAAAGCAACGCGGAAGAGTCGCGGAGTGACAAAATTGGTCAAACATAATACTAACTTCCCCCTTCAGAAGATCCCAAAATTTCTTATAGAAGGCAACGTTGAAACCATTTGGACCCGGGGATTTAGAACCATCAGAGGCTAACACCACCTCTCTAATCTCATCATCCCCAAATGGGGCAGTCAAACTGGTAGCCTCCACCTCCGAGAGACTAGTCAACGGCACTCCATCAAGGGTAGGGTGGTCCACTTCCGGTTTTGAAAAGTGGTTTTTGAAGAAATCGACCACCTCAGCACGGATCTCCTGGACACTCTCAACCATCCTGTTGCCCGCTCTAAGCGCAAGTATGGAATTCCTCCTTCGCCTCATCTTGATACTAGCATGAAAGAAGCCAGAATTAACATCCCCCTCACGCAGCCACCTCGTCCTAGACTACTGGAAGATCTGCGACTCTCTAGCTCTCAAAAGATCCCAAAGATCATGAAACCCTTTAAAACGAGCTTCCGTCTAAGCGGTCGACAGAGCAACCGACTCAGCCTTAAGATCAAGAAGCTTAAGCGCGTCCACAAGGGTATCGATCCTATCATCCAGCCTACCAAAGACCTGGGAGTGCCACCCCTTAAGATCAACTTTAAGGGTCTTAAGCTTAGCAGAGAGCCTAACCGCCATCCACTCTGCCGGCCTAGAAAGGGACCAATTGCTATTGACAACCTCCGCAAATTAACTATGGCTAACCAGAAATTGTTTAACCTAAAGGGCTTTGGACCCCAGCTCTGATCAGAGTACCGCAACACCACAAGGCAGTGATCGGAAACATCTCTAGAGAGGGCCCACTGAGTCGGAAAACCCCAAAGATTTCCCCTACCGTTCGATAGAAGGAAACGATCCAGTCTGCTCATAGCTTCCCCATTGGGCTGGCACCATGTAAAACATCTACCTATAAGAGGGAAATCGAACAAAGCCATTCTCTTAACAAAGGTAGGGAACTGACGGATCTCACTACCCAGTGGATTACCACGACCTAAAGGGTTACCTCTTCTCTCCGACTCATGAAGAACCGAATTGAAGTGCCCCAAAACACACCAAATCTCCCCCTTAAGAGAGGTTTTGAGCTCAAGCAGCTTCTGCCACATCACCCTCTTCTCCGAGATAGAACACTTGGAATAAAAATTGACAATAAAGCAGTGATGCCTCAAAACCCCCCACTCGATGCACACCCCAACAAAACCCATCCCAGAGAAGAAAAAACCGCTTTACCTTTGGCACTACACCAGATGGACAGAATCCCCCCACTATTACCCACAACCGGAGTAAAGCTCCAATCACAAAAAGTGTTACCCCAAAGGACAAAGAGAATCTGAAACATGGCCCAACTTGGTCTCTTGGATCAACACACAATCCATGCGATTTGAGGAAATGAAATCTTTAACCTTCTGCTTCTTGATCCTACCCCCTAGACCTCTAATGTTAAAAGATCCAATAATCATGGAACACTCCTATCAGCACCCACGACGGCTTTAGCCGCACCATCTCTAACCTCAAGATCCACTAACCTAGACTCCTCCAAAACATCCTCACCTCTATAAGAAACCCCCAAAACCTTCCCCGAACAAAGAACATGTTTGGCAATACAGCTGTTGGCAGACCAAAAGGATTCCCAAAAAGGCTCATCTTCAAAATCTGAATGGACCCAAGGAGATTTGATTGGGGAAATATTTTGCTGACAAATATTGCTAGGATTTGACTAAGTTAAAAAGGGGGTATATGTCACAGGAGTTGTCCCTCTCACCCTTTCCAAGTCTGACTGATGGCACTCCCTCTCCCCTAGACAATCTAGAATCTGAAGAGGAGGCAGATGACCTCCCTATGCCCTCTGCCCAACCATCCTCTTCTAAGCCACCATCTTCTCCGGCGATCAAACCGGCAACCGTCACCTACCTTGAAAACCCGGCCGCCCCTGAACAAGAATGAACAGATGCAAACGCAAATGACTCCTATTCCTTCACAAACAAGACAAATTTTCTCCCATTGGCCATCACAGCAAGCGGCGCAGCCACCAGAAAAACTACCGGAACCAGCAACTTCACCTTGTTGGCCTCGTAACTGCCCTGGTGAAAAGATATCTACTCCACCTCCAACACCTCTCCAAAGACCGCACCTAATTGTTTAACCACCAAAGGAACACACAAATGCACCGGTAGACCCACAATACGTAACCATACGCAACGACCCGACGAAGGTAACTCCTCTAACCAACTTGTAAAGCCGACAAACCAGGAGAGCCACCAATCTCTTCTTAACAAGAGCGATTATTTGAGGAACCCTTTTATGGTGGAGCTGATCAAAGCTTGATTCCCCCCCAAGGATGCAACATTAATGTTCGGAATACCAGCAATGATAAGCTAATCACAGACATCTTTCACACACATATGATGCTGCAAAAGGCCCACAACACAATTGGATAACTCCTCCACTCTGCCCACTGGAACCTCACAAACTAACTTCATCAACACTGGTAAGCTATGTTGCAAACCAACAGATGTTCTTATATTCGACTCAACTGCCACCGCTGATGCAAAGGACACACCATCCATTACCAAATGAATATGGGCCTCGCCAGAGATAGGTTGAACCCTAGTCGGGCTCACCACAGCTACCGGTGTTGACACCACCAAGTCCCTCTCAAACCTCGAGACATTCACCTTGAGTTTCTTTTCTCGGACCCAAACATGACCCAGTTTCAGCAAGAGCTCCTCCCTTTGACCTTTATCTTCAAACCTTACAAACCCAAAATGGACCCTTCCTTGTTTCTTTTGGATGGAATGAATACATCTTTAACTTTCCCACAACCACCAAAAGCTTTCCACATTTCGTTTGTCTTGGCATCCTCATGAATGTTGGAGAAGTAGAAGGAGATGGAATTTTGCAACCTTGCTCGGATGAACTCAGGTAGCGGCTCAAGGCGCCGCCCCACCGGAGCTTTCTTCTTGTTCCTGGTCATTAAACAACTGCTGTCGGAAAAGCAGAAAGAACAAGCTAAAAAAAGACGGGGTGAAAGAAAACAATTCCCCATTTGGAGTATCTAATGCGCCAGGTGTTTTCATGGAATATATGAATAGAATATTTCCTCCTTTTCTAGACCGTTTGGTGTATTCGAAGTCAGAAGAGAAGCAGTTGTGTTGCGTGTTGTCGAAGTGTTGAGCATTTAAGGATTGTGTTGCGTGTTTTGAAAGAGAAGCAGTTGTATGCTAAGTTGTCGAAGTGTGAATTTTGGTTGCGGGAAGTGAGTTTCCTTGGTCACGTGATCTCGAAGGGTGGAATTGTCGTGGATCCGTCGAAGGTTGATGCAGTGTTGCAGTGGAAATCACCTAAGTCTGTTTTTGAGATTAGAAGCTTTCTTGGATTGGCAGGTTATTATCGGAGGTTCATTGAGGGGTTTTCTAAGTCGGCGTTGCCATTGACGCAGTTGACTTGGAAAGGACAAGCTTATGTTTGGGATGCTAAACGTGAGAAGAGTTTCCAAGAGTTGAAGAAAAGGTTAACTTCAGCGCCAGTGTTGATTTTGCAGAATCCGAAGGAATGGTTTGTTGTGTATTGTGATGCTTCAAAGATGGGTCTTGGTGGTGTGTTAATGTAGAATCGTCAGGTTGTGGCTTATGTGTCGAGGTAGTTGAAAGTGCATGAGAAGAATTATCTGACTCATGATTTGGAATTGATGACAGTTGTGTATGTGTTAAAGATTTGGAGGCATTATCTGTATGGTTCTAAGTTCGAATTGTTCAGTGACCACAAGAGTTTGAAGTACTTGTTTGATCAGAAAGAGTTATATAAGAGGCAAAGAAGAAGGTTGGAGTATCTTAAGGATTTTGATTTTCAGTTGAGTTATCATCCCGGGAAGGCGAATGTTGTTGCTGATGCTTTGAGCAAGAAGACGTTGCATATGTCTGCTTTGATTGTTAAAGAGTTGGAGTTGATTGAGTAGTTTTGATTGGTTAGTGAGTTGACGTCGGATGGTGTGAGATTAGGAATGTTGAAGCTGACGAGTAATATCTTGGAAGAGATTAAGAATGGTCAGGAGGAAGATTTGGAACTTGCAGACTGAGTGGTGTTGGTTAACCAAGGTAAAGGTGTGGACTTCAGATTGGATGAGAATGGCGTTTTGATGTTTCGTGACCCGGTTCGCGTGCCAGATGTGCTTGAGCTTAAGAAACAGATTTTAGAAGATGGTCACATGAGTAGTCTGAGTATTCATCCAGGAGCGACGATGATGTATCAAGATTTAAAGAAGTTGTTTTGGTGGCCTGGAATAAAGAAGGAGATTGCAGAGTTTATGTATGCTTGCTTGGTTTGTCAGAAGTCGAAGATTGAAAAACAGAAACCGTCGGGTTTGATGCAACCGTTGTTTGTGCCAGAATGGAAGTGGGATAATATCTCTATGGATTTTGTCGGAGCGTTGCCGAAGATTGTGAAGGGTTTTAATTCGATTTGGGTGATTGTTGATCGGTTAATGAAGTCGGCACATTTTGTTAGTATCAAGACCGGTATGTCTGTGGTGAAGTTGGCTGAGATCTACATTGAGCACTTTGTTAGGTTGCTTGGTATTCCTTTTAGCATTGTGTCAGATCGGGATTCGAGGTTTACTTCTAAGTTTTTGGAAAGTTTGCAAGCTGCTTTGGGAACTAAGTTGAGGTTGAGTTCTGCTTATCATCCCTAGACCGATGGGTAGACGTATATGACTATTCAGAGTTTGGAAGATTTGTTAAGAGCTTGTGTTTTGGAGCAAGGTGTCAGTTGTGTCGAATGTTTACCGTTGATTGAGTTTACTTACAACAACAGTTTTCATTCTAGTATCGGTATGGAACCGTTTGAGGCTTTGTATGGACGAAGGTGTAGAACTCCGTTGTGTTGGTACGAGTCAGACGAAAGTGCTATATTAGGACCGGAAGTTGTGCAAGAGACTATGGAAAAGGTTAAGATGATTCAATAGAAGATGAAAACGTATCAAAGTAGGCAGAAGAGTTGGCATGATAAGAGGAGAAAAGATATTGAGTTTCAGGTTGATGATCATCTGTTTTTGTGAGTGAATCATGTTACCGGTGTTGGTCGTGCTTTAAACTGTCGGAAGTTGACTCCTCGTTTTGTTGGACCGTTTGAGATTGTTGAGAAGGTTGGGGTTGTAGTGTATTGGATTGCATTACCACAGTCTTTGTCGAATCTTCATGATGTGTTTCATGTGTCACAGTTGCGGAAGTATGTGTATGATGCGTCTCACGTGATTCAAGTGGATGATTTGGAAGTAAGGGGTAATTTGACCGTTGAGACTTGACCAGTTAGGATTGAGGATCGCGAAGTGAAGCGTTTACGAGGCAAAGAGATCATTTTGCTGAAGGTGATTTGGGTTGAACCGACTGGCGAGAGTGCCACTTGGGAATCAGAGAGTAGGATGAAGGTTTCGTATCCGGAGTTGTTTCCTTCAGGTTATTTTCAAGGGCGAAAATTCTTTTAGGGGGCGAGAGTTGTAACAATCCGATTTTTAGTTAGATTTATTTTAATTGTTTTTACATGTGTTTATATATGCTTGTGTGTGATTAATTACCTACGTGTGTATTTTGACGGGTTTGGTGATAGAAGGGTATTTTGGTCATTTTGTGGGCAAGGGTAAATTAGTAATTTTACCATATAGAATATTTTGGTGGTTTGAGTGAAAATAATTATTGTTATTAAGTTGCTAGTGGGTTGTGGTAATTAGTTAAGAGCCGGTGACTATTCGTTATTTTTTTACCGATAAGTGAGTAGAAACATTTTGAATTGGTTAATGAGTGTGTTGAGCCCATTAAGACATTAAGGGTTAAGCCCAATAATGAGGAACCTATTTAAACTCTAGTTGTGAGGAAAATTAGGTCACATAGAATCATTTGTTCATTTTCACAAAACATTTTGAGAGAGAGCTAGAGAGAGGGTTTTGAAGAGAGAAGATCTTTGGGAGCAAAGAGATGGTAGAAACTCAAGGAATTGGAGCTAAAGTGAAGCACTAGCTTAGATTGGTGAAGATTGAGGTAAGGGGGCTAATATTCTCTCATAATCTCTTAGTATAAGTTATTTTTCTACTTTTCTCATAAGTGCTTATTTGTGGAAATGTGATTAATTGTGAATTCAATTGTTGAAATTCGTGCTTGTGTTTTTGATGTAAAGTTTAAGTATGTAAATTTGATGATAATTGAGTTGTTGTTGTTGGAATTGCATGCTTGAGATGTATATATAGGTATACTTGTGTTTTGCTCAAATTTGATGAAGAATGATGTTGATTGTGGTTTATTGTTGATGAATTCAAGTTTAATTGTTGTTGTTGTTGTTATGAGATGTTTTGTTGATGAATTGATACTTTGGGTGCTCACAATTTCGGATTTGTAGTATGAATTGAGTTGTTGTTGAAGGTTTTTGTAAAAATGGGTTGAATTAATGAATTGTGTTGAAATGATATTTGATTTCATGTTTGATGTGTTTTTGGAAGCCCTTTTGAGTATATGAAAATGTAAACAACCTTTGGAAACGAATTTGGATGTTGGGAGATCAAAATTTGGGTTTTTGGGAGATCAAAATTTGGGTTTTTGGGTGAAAAAGGGTTGGAACCCGAGAGCAGTTGTGCAGAACTGATGACTGTTCGCTTAAGCGAACGGTAAGCGAGTTGTAAGCGAACAACCACTGTAAGCTACTGGAACTTGGTCGCTTAAGCGAAAAGATGGTTGCTTAAGCGAACGAGCCCAGTTTCAGCACCTTTTGATTTTCGTTTCGGGCATTCGGGGACCAATCCGGATTTTCTAAAATGCTTCTTTCAACTTGTTTAATCATGATTTATACTCTTAAACCTATTGGAATATCTTATGGACTGGATTGGACTTGATTTTGTGATTTGAACTTAACTTTTGAGAATTTTTATATATGCATGTTGCTTGGAATTTGTTGAAGATGTAGCGTCTATTTCTAGAATATTTATATTATTCGTGTGTATTATCGCTTTAATAGAAATAGGGTGTTACACTTTTCCTTTCCTCTTAAGCATATTTGCAACATCAAGAATTTCAGACTTAGGTACCCATATCTTTATGGGTCCTTTATGGTTAGTCTTGAAAGGTTTAGTCTTCTTTTGTGCCTTGTGCTTGAAGTTATGTGGCTTATGTTCATTCAAGACTTTAGATTTAACACCTTTTGGTCTTGAATCTCGTGTAGCTACAATTGTTTTCCTTATCTGATCCTTAGATTTTGAGACTTCAGATTTTGAGTTTATAAGAACCTGAGATTTAGGTTCTGGTCTCATCAGAATCTGAATCTTTGAAGTCTTAAATTCAAAGTTGTTCACAACCTTAAATTTAGGATTGTTTGACTTTGAATTGTTCATGGTTTTAGAATCAGAAGCTTTAAGTTCTGACTGTATCACAAATTCAGATTTATCAGCTTTCGACATAAAGTAAGTATTTAATCCTTTCTTAATACAGTCAAAACAAGGTGGATGAGTAGTATTGGGTTTACCATAATCTTCAGAGAAGCCAATTTGTTCTCCCTTGGTCCTTCGAACATTATAAATCATAGAAGCAACTTTTCTTTTGTCAATACCTGTTAGAATAAACCCTTGAAATGCAATATCTTGCTCACTTAAGGGTTTCTTGGACCATTTGTCTGTCATTTGCTTAAAATATCTATTTTCAGCTTCTATATTTTCCATATCCAAAATAGTTGTTTGATGTATTTTTAACAAATCTAAATATCTTCCTTTTAACTCTTTCAACTCTTTGGATCTGGTTTCAAAATGACTGAGAAGCACTTTGACAGAATCAATAAGTTCAAATCTAGTTAATTTAGAGTATACCTCATTTTCATTCTCAAAGTTTGTTCCAGATTTTGCATCAGAAGCCATTGTAGCTACTAATCCCACAACCACATTAGCTTCATCTTCAGCTTCATCTTTCTCAAGTCCTGATTCATTGTCTAGATCTTCCCAAGTAGCCATCATACTCTGCTTGATATGCCTTCTGAATTTGTTGGATTGGAAGTTTGCTTTCTTAGATTTCTCCTTTGATTTCTCTTTTTGCAAATCAGGACAATCAACAACGAAGTAACTAGGTTTCTTTCAGTTGAAGTATCCTTTCTGATCTTCTTTCCTTGAACCTTTATAACCACTGCCTCTGCTCAAGATCTTCTTGTTCTTCATAGCCAGATACTGAAGTCTATTAGAGAGCATAACCATCTCTTCAACTTCTGGATCTTCTTCAGAACCTCCAGCAGGAGATTCATCTTCAGATTCTTTTTTAGAGCTTTTGAAGTTTTTCTTTTAGACTTTAGTGCAATAGATTTTGGCTTTCTAACATATTCTTGTTCATTGAGCCCTATCTCATGACACTTGAGAGAGCTTATAAGATCTTTATGACTTAGAGTGTTTAGATCTTTAGCTTCCACAATAGCTGTCACCTTAAGTCTCCACTTAGAAGGTAAGCTCCTTAGAATTTTATTCACATGATTAGAAGCTACATAACTTTTCATCAGAATCTGAAGTCCAGATACTAGAGTCTGAAACCTTAAGTACATAACCTCTTTCATCCTGAACAATTCATATAGCTAAACAAGCATAGTAGCTTTAGCTTCTTTTACTTTCTTGGTACCTTCATAGTTAGAGCACAAAGAAGAAAACATAGCTTTAGCAATAGATTTATCACTCATCTCCAAGTACTTTTTGTGAGGTAGAGAAACAACAAGAATGCCTCTGATCTTGTGATGTTTCTTATAGAGCTTCTTCTGAGAAACAATATGTTTCTTCCTATCAACAACATCACCTTCTTCATCTAACTCCATGTCTCCAATACCATCCTCAAGGACATCCCATAATTCTCCTGAGCCCATGATATAACTATACATTTTTGTTTTTCACCAAGAGAATGTATCAGGATCACCATTGAACATTGGAGGCTTGCTTGAAACAGATGACTTGTCATCAGTACCATAATCATATGATACAGTAGCACTAGAAACATCAGGACAACTACTACCATCAGACATGTTTTTCTCAGATCTTTTATGTCACACTGTTAAGTTCTAGAGCAACAAAACCGGAGCTCTGGTACCAACTGAAGGTGAGAAAAACACAAGAAGGGGGATTGAATTGTGTTAGCTTTTTCTACTTTTTAAACTAAGTCCAGAATCTAAGTCTGATAGAGTTCAGATTCCGGAGCAAGGTTCAGAGTCTAATGCAGCAGATAAAGTAAAGATAGAGATATAGAGAAGAGAAAGACACAAAGGAATTATCTTGGTTCCTTCCATAATCTGGAAGTAGTCCAGTTCCCTTTGCACTTCCAAGGAGATTTTCACTATAATCCAATCTGATTACAAATGCTCAAGCACACAAGCAAGAGACTTCAAATACTCAAGCACACAAGCAAGAGATTTCTTATGCTCAAGCAGAAAAGCAAGAGACTTCTAAACAAACAAATTACAAAGAAATAAGTTTGGTTTGAACACTTGATATACAAGCAGTGGTATTCACAATACAAAACAAATCAGTCTCTTAAGACTCTAGAATTTCTAAGATATGAAAGTTGTTAAGAAATTCTAAATAATTGATGCACAACAATTTCAGCAGAGTTTTGGTACAGTTTAAATGTTGTACAGTCTCTCCTAATATTCAAGTCTTCATTCCTTTATATAGAGGTATGAAAGAGACGTTGTAGAGGTGCCATCACATCAAAAATTCGTTGTAGAAGCTTTATCAATCAAGAATGATTTGTTTCTTGATTTAGTTAATATCCAAGGAAGGAATAATTTGAAAACCATTCATTGTATGGAAAATTAACCAGTAGAGACCCAACTGTACCTTGTACTATGCTCATGAAATGCTGGAGTAATTGAGGGTTGTACAATTTTACTATTGTCCTTCCATTGTCCTTTCTCTGTGGATAAGAATCCAATGCCTTTTAATTCCTATGAAATAGTCATTGCTCTAGTCTTCTATTCCTTCTGCACACTTGTGTCTTCAAATAACCAATTAACTAACTTCAGGTTCTTCATTCCAGACACTGATGGTCTTCAGACTCTGACAATCAACTTCTGATGGTTTTCAGACTCTGATGTCTTCAGACACTGACTTGCAACAAAGCTTCTCTTGAAAATTATTTTGCTCTCAATTGTTCTTCCAGAACCAATACCTTGTTTTAAGACATAAATTTTAGTCTATGGTCCTACACACTTGAAAAAATATTAGCATATCCAATTGAACTTTTAATACTTTGTTATCATCAAAACTCAAAGAGGCAATGTTAAACACATTTTGTTCCAACACAAAGTATCCTAATCGTCATCATTGGATATAAATATCCGACTTCTGAATGCATGAACATATGACTCAATAATGCATACGTTCATTCAACAAATCGTCATCATTAACATCAACATTTTCCATACATGAGTTCACCATCAATATCGTCATCATTTTGCATGTAAGAATTCGTCATCATTAATAAATCATCATCATGATCATCATCAAAACATCAACATAATTCACCATCAACAACTATCACCATGAAGAAACAATACGGTTTCAAATTCACATTTGCATAAAAGATGGATATGCAAGAACATCATGGAATTAATCATAATAAACACCTATTCATCATCATTTCATCATATAAACATTAATACAATCCATTTACAAGTTTTGAGATCATAAAACTCTATTTCGATAAAGTTCGTCTATTTTTCACAAAATCGTCTAACTTCAATTTTATCCACAAAATAGAGTTCCATGTTCTTACATATCATTGAAAACATCCCTACATATCATCTAACATCTTAGTTAATCAATAAAAGCATTTCAGTTTCACAAGGTTTGTTTATTTTCGCAAAAAATCAAAGTGCGTCTCATTTTTAACTTGTTTCAAAATCAATTTCATTTCTTGTGAACACCTATATTTAAGAACCCCTAGAAGTCCAAATATACATCAATACATTAGGTTTAGGTGCTTGGGATCCGTTGGTATACTTAAAGTACCATTTAAAAGTGAAAAATCGGCGTTTCCAGACTCAGGGAGGCTGACATGGTCATGCTCACAAGTGGCACGGTCGTGCCACCCTAGGCAAAAGACTACGCATGGCCCGTGCCTATATGGTGCACGGTCATGCGTCCCTGACAAGTGGAATGTGCTGATTTTTCTTCGTGCGTAAAATTCCTAATACCGATTCATTTTCAATTCCGTTTTCGCGAACGCATCCCAAACACCAAGACCAATTAAATCATACTTGAAAACATGACATTTCAACTCAAAACAACTTAATCAAACTCACCACAAAATGACTTATTCACAAAAGTTCTTAAAAACGACTTTTACTCAAAAACCCGATTTTCTCCCAAACGATTTCTCACCGAAACAAATTGATTAAAAACAGAAATTCCGTTATTCTAATTCATTCTAACAACTTCATAAATTCATTAAAATTCATCATAATCAAACTTCTTCATTTTCAACCCATTTTCACAAAAATCATAAAATCACCACAACTTAACCACAACAACACAACTATCAACACCCAATGCATGAATTATCATCACCAACACAACTCAACACCATTTATATCATATAATCACCAACAATCAACAACAACAACATCATTTTTCATCAATTTAAGCTAAAACTTCAACATAATCATTTTAACACATAATAATCATGAAGTTTAAGTACAAACAACAAGTTTAGAACAAATCTCACATACCTAAATTTACCAAAAGTGAAAAATGAGAATTCTAGCTGAATTGATGGAAATGATCTATCCCCCTTACTTCAAACTTAAATTTATTCTAGCTTAGACTTCAATCTTCCCTCTAGCTCTTAGCTCATGCTTTTCCCTTTTCCAAGATCTTCCTATTCTCTTCTTTTTATTGCCAAAACATCGATTAATTACCGTACCAAAATAGTTACCCCAACTCACTAGTAACTTAGTAAAAATAACTATTATCATCATAATACTAAAATAACGTTCCTAGTAAAAGTACTAATTTACCCTTACTCTCCAAATGACCAAGATACCCCTTAGTCTTAAAATGATTAAAATACCCTTCTAGGCTAAAAATTCACTAATCTCGAATCAAATACACAAAGATAAATAAGCACGTATAAACACATATAAATAATAAATAAAATAATTCTAGCTAAACACGGGCTGTTACAACTCTCCCCCACTAAAGAGAATTTTATGTGAGAACCAGCACCTATTAGCTCTTTTGCTTGGTTTAGAGTTGCTAACAACATCAACATTGCATGTAAAATACTTGTCAGCATGGGATGTGCTATCTTTGGTACCTTCTAAAGCAGAGTCCTTTTCTGTTTCATCTAGGTAAAACTTCTTTATGATGGTAACACTCTTGAAACTAGCTTTTGTGGGATTACTTGCAACAGGTTTTTCCCCAATTATCCTTTTATCCTGGCCCAATTCATCATCCATAAAAGTAATAAGAGTTTCCATGCGAACATAGGCTATATTCTAATCATTTACCGCATGTTCCATCAACAAAGAATCCACATTCATACTTGAAGAAGCAGAAGTAACTGATGGTCGAATTAGACAAGTGTACCAAATCGTTTACCAACATATAAAGTGATAAGTATAGTATCGTATCCACAGGGATTTTGGTTTCTTCTAAACCTCTCGCTCTACTTAGTTTAAGTTGACGATATAAAATAAAAGAGATAAGGGTTAGAGATTGCAATTTTTATCTATTTGCGACAGAGCAAGTTACCTGTTTTTGGTTGCAGAAAAGGATACAGCGGTTAGGACTCTTTGAATCCCCCTTACTTACTTTGTTAGATATTAAATAACATTCATGTCGCGTTTAGTTATCTTAAGTAGACTATACAAGTGTGAGGCCGGTTGGACGTCCTAAGCTAGTCGGTTGTCAAGCTGCACCTGCTGATCGCACGGTGATCGTTATGTGCAGGGTCTATACTATCTCGGTTGATTTAGGTCTATTCCTCCGATGGCTAACTGCACTTGCTGGTCGCACGATGATCTTTACGTGCGGTGTCTTGCTAATTCAAAGGTAATTGAAAAACATACTTAAATTGGCGTCTAGTATTTCCAAAGGCTATGAAGGTTAATGTTCCATTAGGTCAACCCATCCATGGATCTTAGGACACACATATTACACTATCCTTCCCCCCCTAAGTAATTCTACAAACGGGCATACTTATCAGCGTCTACCTTAGATAGAGTTCAAAGACAATGGTTCTACTTAGGTTTATTCCCCTCGATGCCTGTTTCCCTAATTACTAAACTAGTTACATCCTAGGTTCAACAGATTTTACTCAATATTAGTAATGTCGCCTCCTAAGTACTTACTACTAGGGTCAACTCTCTTTCGGCATCTTTCGCTAGTTTACCAATCACTTACATCCTAGATAGATAGTTACTAGTAAAAGGAAATAAATGTCAAGATATAAGCTTCTAGATAGTAATAACAATGTTAAGCCCTATCACAACCTAAGTATCTAATATAGGGTTGCACCTCGCCGAAATAAATAAATCCTAATAAAACTTAATAGCAAACAGAAAATAAACTAAAATAAAACGACATTAAATTAAACAATTAACCACCAAAAGTAAACAAAGGTACATCTTAGAACCCTAACCTATAGACATCTAGTTACACATGATAACTAAGACAAAAATACTAAAAGATAAAAACATACCCTAGAAAAGATAGGAGAAGATAGAACTCCTCTTTGGCTCCTAGAATAGCCTTCCTTTTGAACTTCTCCAAATCTAAACGAAATATTCTGAATGAGGAAGGCTGGTATTTATCACGGGCTTTCAGGGGCGAAAAAGTCACAAAATGTGACTTTTTTCGCAAATCACCACACACCAGGTGTCTGGGCCATGTGCTAGGCGCATGTGCCTTGCAGCCTCAGGTGCCTGGCGCCTCACTGCATGCACCTGGATGTTTTGTGCCTTCTTCAGGCATTGGGCACCTTGTTTTATGCGCATGGGCGCTTCAGTGCAAATCTGATGCTGAAACGCCTGTTTTCTTCGCTTGTTGAGGTATTTTCTTCAAAGTCGAATGTCTTGGAACTTGTGAACAAAATTCCTCCCTCTGTAAAGTCTAATGAGGCCTCTTGAATCTTTATTCTTTATCTTCCCATGGACCACATAATTCTTCAGATGTCTTGCTTGCCTGATTTGCTTGATTTCTTCGTGAATGACATCAAGAACACCCTAAAATTGCTATGTTTCGGGAAGAATAGAATTACAGAAAAAAATATAGAAAACATTACAAATGTCATGTAATCATAGGCAATTGATCTAATACTCCTCTGGTTTGCTGGTAAAACCTACTAAAATATAATGAAAAACATGCTAAGAATAACGTAAAATGACCTGTCATCAGTAATACTGTGGAATAACTGAAGTGAAAATAATAGTCACGAGGAGAGG
>Ga0228710_1001833_pt1 | contig 32709 bp, 20 predicted proteins | sample MedpolnodulmetaG_FD_177995 | JGI IMG/M metagenome (GOLD analysis project Ga0228710, IMG submission 177995) | Root nodule microbial communities from Medicago polymorpha collected in Santa Monica, California, United States - pink nodules | ecosystem: Host-associated > Plants > Roots > Nodule... | reverse complement strand
TACCTTGCAAGTCAAGATGGAGGGGTATTTAAAAAATTCAAAAAAAATAATAAAGAAACTACCCCGCAACTTGGAGTTGTGAGATATAATAAGGACAAATTTTTCGTCACTTTTAAGGGTACCCCGCAACTTGGGGTTGTGTTGTACCAAAAGCATCTGAAAAAGTAGGGCATTTATGCAACTTTTTAAAAAAGTAGGGTAGTTTTGAATTTTTTGGCAAAAAATAGGGTAGAAAAAAATCTCACAATATCATGCAAGTGGGATTCGACATCGAGTAAGTGAGTTAGCAACAAGAGATGAAAAACAGGAGAAGAGTTAATTAAAATATTTCTTTAGTTTGACTGACGAAAGAAATAGAAGCAACAGGATGATTTAATTGGATACAAACACTTTAAATGGATCTCTATTATCTCGAATGGTTAATATTCGCAAAAATATATTTTAGTTTACCCAAAAAAACATAAAATCAAGAGTCATTAAATAAAGGGGCTTAAGTATTGAAAAAGTTGTGGTGTGTTGATCTCTAACATTTTTTGTTTGGGTTCCTTCAAAAAACAAATCATTTTTCTTTAGGTAGAAAGTCTCTAACATCTTAATTAACATATATTTTATGCTCACATTTTTTCTTATTAGAGTGTAATTTGTTCATACTCTTTTTTATATATTAAATTAGTTTTTTCATGATATCGTCAACGTCTATTATACGTGCAGGAAAAACTCATTTAAATCTTTTATTAGACCTTGATATGACCAAATCCTTGCTAAAAATATTTTTCAATTTATGACCAAACCCTTGCTAATATTAAAACTACGTTTTTGCATTCATTTCAATTATCATGACTTCTATTGTGTGTAGCAGTCCATTACATTTAAAGGCATAAAAGGGATAATATTTATTTATTTGTCCGAATTTAAACATATGATCTTCAGCTCTTTTAATAATTAATACTCGTCTGTGTTTAAATCGATTTATTAGTGCATAACTAGATATGAGACATGTTTTTTATGTGAGCGAGTAATAAGAAAACATTCACACGCTTTATAGTTATGATGTAATAAGTCAATAGAGAGGTAAAGAAATAGACCATATAAATTCACATGCCTACGTTTGAAATACCAAGTCAATATGTTAACAAAGGGAGATATAATATTGGTAAAGAAACCAAAACGGATGTTAGTTTATTGTTAATGTTGTCTACTTTTGACTTTCCTTCGTCTCTTTGTGCTTCATCCCTTGTTTTTTTTCTACTCCCTCTAATGTACATGCTTATTCCATAAATGCTTAAAAAAGGAAAGAAAAAAATGATACTATAAAATTTCTAATTTAAACGACGACTGACCCTACAAAGTGATATGAAACGAAATGGTTAGTTTTTATTATTCTTTTGGGGAAGTGTTTTATTGTGTAATTTTTGCAACAAAAAATAAGGTTTTTAGGTCATAAATAAACCATATCTATATCCATTTTAAGTTTTTAACTTACCGGTAGAAAATATGTAAATAATATGTTGACCATGAAACGTGATCTTGAAGTAATATTTTAAATCTTCTTTTGTTTGCTCAATGTCAAAAACTTTTTCTCCACGCCTTCCTTATCTCTTGTTTGCTCAATAAATGTAGAAAATTTTTTGTCCATGCCTTTCTTATTAATTCATAACATCTCTACTTAAAATTTTTAAAAAACGAGGGATGGAAAAACAACTTATTTTATGTTCATTAAAAACGATTACACAATAATCACGCAGTAATTATTAACAATATATTTAACAATATTGTATATTCAATGATTGTAATGACCAATAACAACAAAATCAAATTTCATAAAAATTTTATAAAGCAGATTTGCTGAAAAACCGGAATTTGAACTTCAATATTGATCTTACCTTCTTTACCAAAGAATTTATTTTCCTCTTCTTGTCGCGATTGTAACAAGTGTATCAACATCTAGGGGAATGGATCGGTCTCTAAATTAGAAAAATATAGTGAGTTGTTCTTCTTTCAAGTTATGATAATCCTACATTAGCATATCAATTGTAGTCATTCATAGTGTTTAAATATTTTTACAATAAACTACTCAATCTTTAATACATACAATTTGATTTCATATACTGATTATATTCTTTGATATCAAGGCCTAAATTTGATCTATCTTTTAAAACAGTTTCCCGTGGCTACATGTATTATTTCATGTTTACAATACAATAGATATGTTTATAGTAATGTTTACAGTGCTTATAATCAAGTTTATAGTGTTTATAATCAATAAGTAAAAAAAATAATGATTTTTTTTTTTGGAATTAAGTAATGAAGACTATAATCACCATCTTTGCTGGTTTTGGTGAGGTCGGGGCTCCTGTTTCATACTTGGTAAGTTTTCTGTGTGGAGAAATAGAAGAGATTTTAGTAAAAAACAATGATGGGTTTGCTTTGTTTTTTATTTTTTGTTACAGTGATGGGTTTGCTTTAATCATGTAGTAAATTTTATTTCCTACTATTGTTGTAGTAAAATTTTCATTTAAGTTTAAGTTAATTATTTTTTTCCTTTTTTCTTTCAAGTCTCTAATTAACTTTGATTTTAATATTACAAATTCAAATCTTAAGCATTGTTTAAAGGAAGTTAAAGAAAGAAGTATTTATAAAAAAAAATTGTTGTCATTTTAGACAGATTGTCGCTGATGCCTTCATCAATATCCTAAAATTGACAATATTCTTCGATCAAAATCAAATTGTACTACTCACAAAAGTCACCCCTTATGGGCTGTGTTTATCGCATGTCACTTCTGTGAGGGGCTTGTATATGATATTTCCATTAGTCTGCATTTAAAATACCAAGTCAATATGTTAACAAAAGGAAAAATAATATCGACAAAGAAACTAAAACGAATGTTTGTTTATTGTTAATGCTGTATTTTTTTTGTTACTCTCTTTAATGTACATATTTAATTTATACATACTTAAAGAAGAAAACAAAGAAGAAGAAAAATCATGCTATAAAATTTTTCAATTTAAACGGCAGCTAAGCCTACAAAGTGATATGAAATAACATAGTTATTTTTCAATATTATTGTAGAGAAATGTTGTATGTATAATTTTATGGCTTAAATATGTAAAATTGTCTCTGTAAGTTGATATGTTTTTTGTTTTCGTCTTTTTATTTTTTTTATAAAAAAAAAAAAAAAACTTACAAGTAGATAACGTTTTAATTTATGTCTCTCCAGTCAACATCATGCATGTTATAGAAGATCCATATATCATTTATGGTGGTATACACGTAAGGATCTCAAGGTACTTAACCTTCTCAAAGTGCCTAACATGTTAGCGCAATCAATTTTCTCAAAGACATGGAATTTACTAATAATAACAGTTCAACTTCAATAATGTTGGAAAAGTTTTTTTTGTGATCTATAATAGATGTTGTTGATCTCAATATATGGATCTCTTCCATCTTGAACAAGGGTGTGAAAAATCAAAAGATGGATTCATCTGTTTTTGAACTACCATTTTCTTCTAGCACATCCAATTATGTGTTAAATTCTACACTGTTGAAAGAATTGGAATTGGTGCTTGTGATGTTCACCGTCATCGAAGTTCCCACGAATTTTGTTTATTTTGGACACCTGGAACATCTGAAGTTGTGTGGTATCAATTTTGTCATTGACCCCTCCTCTAATTGTCTTACACTTAGCTTACCAGTTCTCAAAAAGTTTGATATCAGTAACTGCGATTAGTCAAGTGGAAAGGATGTTATTGTAGAAGCTTCCTTACTCGAAAGTATTTTGATGCAACAAGAACTTGAAAACATTGATGACCTGCAAGACCAATCAATCAAATTTAATGCATTGCATCTCAAAGAATTCAGTTATTATGGTTATGGTCTATCACAACAAATTTACTTGTCAGGTTACAGTTTTTTGTCTCATGCTTCTGTCAAAATTCGTTTAAATCTGTGTCAGGACATCGATCCAGAGACAACATGCTTTGCTTTTCAACTTTTCCAAAATTTCCATCAAGTGAAGTGTATCAAACTTGAAGGGTCAGAGGTAAGTATGTTGTCTACCTTTTTCTAACACTAAATTTGTAATATCAAATATTGAATTCTCTATAACTTGTTATTGATTTTAGTTAATAGTAAACACATACATATGTTGATTTCTTTTCCTCTTTATCAATAAATTGTTACAAAATTTGTGGCATGTATATTCATAAGTTTGTTATCTATCGTGGTCAAATTTGTATTTCTTTATGCGATCTAGGTCCTGACACAATCATAAGTTGTTTATCCTGTATCAACTCTACCTGAACTGACAAATTTAAGCCACTTGGAGCTTGGCTTAGTTAGCATTGAAATTATTTTAGGCCTACTTCAAAGGTCACCAGTTCTAGAAACACTTGTTCTCAATGTTAGTATTTAATAAATGGAAGTAGTAACTTAATTATGGTTGCTCCATATTCTTAGAAGTTGCATATTTGTCGAGTCTTATTTTTCCTTTGTCGTGACTACTTAGGCTTTCACTAATTGTTTTGCTCTTTATACAAGTCTCTTTATTTTTAACTTTGTTTGATGATCAATGAACATAAAATATTGAAATTTGCCAAAGAGCTTCAAAAAATACACAAAATGCCTTTGAGAAAACATCTTCGAAGATCCTCACAGGTATACCACCATAAACGATACATGAATCATCTATAAGATGCATGATGTTGCTAACCAAATGTTTCATGTATACCTTGAGATGAAGAAGAGACGGAGAGATAAAGAAGACGGAAACAAAGGTTTTAAATTTTGTAAGTTCATGATTTTAATTTTGTCCCATTGTAGCATTTTAGTTTTTAGTTCATGATTTTTAATTTCGTCTCATCATTTACTAAGTCTCAAATTCAATTCATCGTCTAATTTCTCACATTCACATTTATCAAGTTTCTATGTTTATACATACTCGTTAACCATGTACATTATACAAAAAACTATATCATTATTAATTACTTCAATCACTATGTTTATCCAAATAGCTCGAGTTAATTGGATGCTTGTTGTCCTAACTCATTTCATCAACATCATTTCATTTTACAACTTCTCGATTATTCAATTTTATTCCAAAATGACTTAGCATAAACGATGCATTGCAAACACTCATCACTCATCAAAACAAAAACAAAACAACGTCAAAAAAATGTTCGATAATGCCCGGAACCTACCCCCAAACACCAAAATATGCAGAACTACCGATGTTGTCCATGATAGGGTCACTTAGCGAGCCCTGAAGCTGAAACCCAGAAATATATAGGTTTTGGCTCTCGAGTTTCAATCTCAAAACTCCCAAAAATCCCCATTTTTGATCCAAAACGATACATAAACATTACCCATGATTAAAACACTTTAAATTGGCACTTACAACACATCAAAACATCAATTCAACATGGAATTTCGTGATTTCTACACGTTTTATCATAAAAAATCAAAATCCAAATTAACCACAATTAAACCATGAATTTAACACAGTCAAAGCATGAATTTAGAGATAACCACACACCCAAAATAATAGCAATATTATAGAACACAAATTTAACATGTAATCATCAAAGACCGTGGAGAATAAGGAAGAAATATCATAAACCCTTCACTATCCATTTGTCCAAACAATTCCCATGCAAATAGAGTCCCTCATTACCTCAACAATCAACAAAGCTAGACTCTCCTATGAATGAGTCTCTCTCCATTTTCCTCTTATAGCCTCCTAGCGTATTTCTTCTTCACCACCTTAGATCCCCTTTGTGCCTCTTCTCTCAATTTGAACTTGTGTGTCTTTAACCCTAATTATCACAAGACTACAATCTATTTATATTCTCTTATTTGAGCTTGGTTTTCTCACATTCACTTATTGACTTGATTTCTATCATGTTTATTCTCCCCAGATAAAACACTACTCAATTACTCACTTAAACCTCATATTTACTCACACACCACTATTTTTCTTAATTTCTCATAAACTCTTATTTATCAATATCCGACAAATCCATCTATTCACTCAAAATCCACAATCTAACAACAATTTATTGAAAACATCAAAAAGATAAAATTCTAAATAATACTAATAAATCAATATTAAAAACCGGGTTGTTACAAAGAATGTAGCATTCCGATATTTATATACATTTGAATTTTATTTTTTTAAGAAGTTAAAATGAATTATATTAACCAATATTCTTGAATATTTGGCATAAGGAGTACCGAACCCATAATAAAAATCGCATTACATCAAATAGCATAAAAACAGGGAAAAGAGAACAAAGAGACCTCGTTACAATGAAATTCCTAAGCAAGTTAAAGAGTTAAGCCACTAAAAGTGAGAGGTAAAAGCAAAATTAATCTATTGGCTTTAGGCCACCAATAAGATTGTAGCTTAATTTTATCAAGAAATTGCTATAACAATTCTTCTTGGTTGCGAAAAAATTCAAGTATTTCTTTCATACCAAATCACTCACACACAAGCTAACCATATGAGTTGAAAAGTTATTCAGATGTTTTTTGAAAACCCGCCTATTGAAGGAAATGATCTGCCAAGAGAGAAATAAATGATATATGTATGCCGTTATACCACAACTGCCCACACAAAGTTGAACATTATGATGAAAAATGTGTCTTTTGATTAAATTATTTGTTGTTGGTAATCGATTATGGGGCAAACGCGAAGCAAAAAGACTAACCTTGAGAGGCATCTCGCAATTCCAAATTGCATTTGAGTGATCAGCTTCCACAACCTTAACCGACAATATGATGTAATTAGCTGAACATTATGATGAAAAATGTGCCTTTTGATTAAATCATCTGTTGTTGGTAATCGATTATTTGGCAAACGTGAAGCAAAAAGACTAACCTCCACAACGTTAACCGACGACATCATGTAATTGAAGCACTTGTTATGTTTTAGTAATCAACTTCCACTTGTTAACCGACAACAGGGTAATAGGATGCTCATGTGGTTTTTGAAGTGATCACATGCATTAATTGAACATTAAAATAACATTTGTCAGATAAATAATCAAAGGTAATTTATAGATATCCAATGCATAATATTTTCTAATTATTATAAGATTTAATGATATGTACAAAACAAGGGATTATTACGTTGTATTTTGCTTCTTTGTGTATTGAGAATCTCTTAACCAGATCATAACCTACAAAGTAGGTCATTCTAGTAGTCCAAGTTGGATCCAAAAATAATTCGTTGAAGGTCCAATCTAAATGCACTATATAGTCCTATACTCCCATGAATGAATAAACACAAGATACAACAATGATACTCGAAAAATATTCTTTCAAGTCCCAATACTCAAGTTCCAATACATGGCCAAGAGGTGCCTACCTACCTACCAAAACCCAAAGCTCTATTTTGATAACTCAAAACTAACAGAGCGGAATGGAACAAAACAAAATGGAACAAAAAAGAGATATCATTCTACTGATGGAATAGAACTAGTTTCATATCCCATTTTTTGAAAAATTGACAGAACGAAATGAGTTATAACTTTTTTATTCCAATTTTCCTTTTATTAAAAAAAGATTAATATTTTGAATAAACAATAATAAGAACTAAAACAAATTACCCTTCAGCATCTTCATAGTATATGTAAAAGATCTTGCAGAAATTTTGACGAAAGGCTGCAAATGCAACAATCTAAATCTCTAATAATTATATAGATTCAACAAGCTAAATGTATTGTGATCATCGTCCTAAAGTGTTTTTGAAACACATTACTTTTAGCAACTAATTAGTTCTCAGCTGGCTAAATAAATCCATAACATTATTTGATTTTTAAAACCAAATGCAAAATCAGTAAGCAATGTTGGAGAAGATGAGGCGAACAATGAAGGAATAAAGAAGGGTGAATGAGTGGTATTGGAGGAAATCAATCACACATTCATTAATGAAATAGAAAAAGAATAGGATGTAACATAAAAAGCTAATGATTCAAGCTTATTAATTAATATGTATAAAACGCGAGGGAAGCTATTTTCTTTGAAATAAAAAGTAACACATTATTTTCAAACCAATTTAGAACTAATAATGTGATGTCTCATGTTGACAATTGTGAACCACCGTTATCAAAAGATCAAGTGTGTGTAGCCTCTAAAAAAATAAAAGAGATGAATTGTTTGTTGATTCAGTGGTAAAGCACCGCAAATCGAAGAAAAATACAATGGAGGAGGTCAAGATTCGTTGGAGCATATACGAGTTGATACTTGTGACACTGTTCAGAGAAGAAAAAAATGTAAAACAACGAAGGATATAGTAATTCAGTAATTGGACAAATAAATTAATTTGTTATTCCATCTCATTCCACCCAAATTGAGGGGAAGCAAAATGAGAGTAAGCAATGGAATGTGATGGAATGAATGTCATTGAGTTTTCATTCATATTTTTTTGAAAGAACAATTTTTAATGAATGATAAACTAATGCTAACAATTAATATATTTTTCATTTGAAGAATATCATAACAACAAAGATTGAATTTGAAAAATTCATATAAACCCTTCCCCAATACAATTTTTTAATTCCTTATATGAGGGGAATTTTGTATTATAAATGAAAAATTAACCCACAAAGTTCTATCCTCCTAATGTCTTCTATTTTTTTCACTTGCTTCTTCATTTTTTCAAGAAGGAATGATATATGAATATCATTTTTGTACAACCAACAACTTTTTTGCTATTTCTTTCTTTCAAAAAAAATAAAATCTTTTTTGCGTTTTTTAAATATTTTTTATTGGTTTCAATTTGCATGCGCCTCACAATATTAAAGGGTGTTGCATTAGCGGTTTAATTTTAGCCGAACAAAAAAGATAATTCTTTTTCAAAAGGCCTCCCCTCCTTTCCAAACTTGCCAACAAAACATTAGTTTCTTTACTATATATATTGTATCTTGGGCTTTCTATCATACGTCAGCGCCTGTAGCTCAGTGGATAGAGCGTCTGTTTCCTAAGCAGAAAGTCGTAGGTTCGACCCCTACCTGGCGCGTTGAATTATGATAATTTTGCACCCTCCTTTTTTTTTTGTCTAAACGCGATACAGTTAAAAAAAAAGAAAAAACAACACATGCGTGCAAGTTGCTACAACTTCGATCGTGTTGGTGTAAAACTCTAAAACCCTTACACATTCACATCACTTGGTAAAGTCACGGTGCACTGTGGCTATGGCGGTTCCTTTTCTTCTCCGTTCACTCTACTCATCGACACGAAAATCATTCACCTCTTCTTCACCTCTCACTCAATCCCCCTCTCGTTACTTTCCCCGCTTCTTCTCATCCTCATCCGCCGCCACCGCCGCATCCTCCTCTCCCGCCGCATCACTCGATCCTAACCGCCTCCGTAACGTCGCCGTCATCGCTCATGTCGACCACGGCAAGACTACTCTCATGGACCGACTGCTTCGTCAGTGCGGGGCTGATATTCCTCACGAACGTGCCATGGATTCCATTTCGCTTGAACGTGAGCGTGGTATCACTATCTCTTCTAAAGTGAGTTTCGCCTTTTCAATCCAACGCGTTTTCAGAGAATTGAAATTGATTTAATGGTTGAGTTTTTTATTTATTTTTCTTCAGGTTACTTCAATTTCGTGGAAAGATAATGAGTTGAATATGGTGGATACTCCTGGTCACGCTGATTTTGGTGGTGAGGTAAATTTAGATAAACTGCTTATATCACAAATGCTAAACGCTTGTTAGGATAAGCGCTTATGGATAAGTTTACATAAACTATTTCTATAGTTGTTTTTATAAGCTATCTTGGATAACTTATGAAATTAAGCTGAAAAAAGCTTACGAAAAATGTGATAAGCTCTTTTCACAAGTTCTCTGAACGAGTCTCACAAAACTTATGCTAGTAGGTAAGCTCAAATAAGTTAATCCAAATAGGTTCTAGTTTCTTTATCCGTAGTAATTGTACCTTTGGATTGAAATTTTTATTGCACAGCCTAACATGGTTGATTGATTACTAAAAAATGGTTTCTTTATTTTCAAATAAAGAATGACGTTAACGGTGGTATGTTGGGTCGTATTTTGATTAACAACTTTTTTTAATCCATCACTGAGTAGTTTGTAGCATAAGATATGAGTTAATCTCTACACCAAAAAATAAAATAAAGTCAAACTGTTTTCATAAGCTATTGTGAAGAGTTTATAATAATGACCTGAAAAACAACTTAGGGATATGTCACAAGTTGTTTTGATAACTCTTCTAAATTGTCTCACAAGTGTTTACTTAAATAAGCTAATCAATTTTTTCTCTGTCAGGATTGAACAAACTCTTTTACTATTAGATGATCAATTTTGTTTTTGTTTTGAATGTGAATTACTATTAGTGAAAACTATATACTGGTTGTGATTTGATTGCACTTACTATTTTTGTGTTTGGTTTACTACTAGGTGGAACGTGTAGTTGGTATGGTTGAGGGAGCAGTTTTGGTTGTTGATGCCGGGGAAGGTCCACTGGCCCAAACTAAGTTTGTTCTTGCAAAAGCCTTAAAGTATGGGTTGCGACCTATTCTTCTTTTAAACAAAGTAGACCGGCCTGCAGGTCAGTTCCCTATTTTTCTAACATAGTATCTCAATATCATTTTACGAAGAATAGAATTTATGTTGATGACATGATTTTATGATGGTATACATGTAGAGAAATTTAAAAACAAAGGCCAAAAATAGCGGCAACTCCCTTTTTCCAATCTTTCTAATTGCTATCTCATTTTTCATGTATCCTCTTTGTCTTCCCCTTCCTGTTCTCCCTCATGCCACATTTCACTCAATAAAATATTAAATTTGATCCTAAGACTTTCTCAAATTTCTGTTACTTTTAGAAGTGAAACATAATACTATACAGTAATCACATGAAAGCAAAAAACTATTTAACTGTCTCACCACCATTGTCTTGTTTGCATTATTTAGGTACTTCTACTGTTGTGATCTAATAGTGCATTTGACGCACACAATGTACTAGAGTCATAAAACAAGTAGAATAAAAACACATTACAAACAAAATAATGCGAGCTCTACTTCAGTATTTTTGTATTGCACAACCTTTATTTCATGCTAGACATTGCTGTATATGCATTTATATGTACATGTACATATGTGACACGTGAGTTAGAAGGCGTAATTGTTATATCATATATTCAGCGGTGTTTTTGTGTGTATAGATGATTATTTTAATGTTATTAGGGTCCAAATTTTTTAACTTCAATTAATAAATTTCATTTCCTTAATCAAGGTCCAAACACACATCATTGTAAGCAACTCCATGCCCACCTTATATCAAGGGTTGGAGAGAACTCACTCAATCACGTGTTCAAAGGAAGGGGAAAAAATACAATAAAAGCTTATCCGAGGATTAAGTCCAAAACGAACACCCGATGGCCAAGAGAGGCGAAACAAAATAGAGGCCAAGACAACAAAAAAGTAGACAGAAGAGGATTAACAGTTTATGATAGTAATCTCCATTAATTAGCAGTGTCACTAAACAACTATAATTTTCTAAATCAATTAAGCAACTTCCAAGAGGGCAGCCACATGCTATAACTTTAAGCCGTAGAGTAAGACTTCAAGCATGATTAAAGCATCTCAACATCATGATTCACAACACACCAAAACAATATGCAGGGGCTGATCCACACCAGAAAAAGAAACCATTCATCTATCCAAAAACATTGCATACTAGCCACCATTGTATGCTCAGGTTGGTCCCAAAATTTTCTTATAGCCATCGAGGATCATCAAGGTCCTGCTTCTCGCTTAAATGCCTAGGAAATATCTAAATCTAACAATACACATAGTATAGAAAGAGGAGAGAGAAGCGAGAGGGAGAGAGAATGATTGTTGAGTAGAAAAATGTTTTTCTTTTGTATTTTACTGTGTTGTACCTGAGACAAAAAGCTTTCACATATCTTGTTGAACAGTAAAGCTTTAGAGTTTTGTCTTGTGTACCTGATATCTAGGTTTGTAGTGTCCCATGACTGTTTTAAAAATTAAACATGCAATGAGTTTTTTTCGTCTTCAATCCCTCATTTTAAGCAAATCAAACATACCCTAAACCTTGTGATTTTTACTTCATGTAGTTACTCAGGAGATATGTGATGAGGTTGAAAGTGTGGTGTTTGATCTATTTGCGAACCTGGGTGCTACAGGTACACAAATGAACACATATGAGGATTATGCTTGATTGTTTTGTATTTCAAACTCTTGTTTTCTAAAAGTTAATGTTTTATTTGTACCTATAGAGGAACAACTTGACTTCCCTGTTCTTTATGCTTCTGCTAAAGAAGGATGGGCATCTACCACATATACCAAGGATCCTCCTGCCGATGCCAAAAATATGTCGCAGTTGCTTGATGCCATTGTATCACATGTCCCCCCACCAAATGCAAACATTGATGCACCTTTCCAAATGCTGGTTAGTATTTAAAATATTGACGAATTTATTATTGTGTCTCTTTCATCTGATAAGCTTCCTTTCGGGGAAGTTGCATTTTTGATGCAGTGTTTCTTTTCTTTTGTTGCCAATGCACTTCCCTTTTATCAAGTGCAGTTTTTATAGAGGATTCAGATGGCTCGATCCTATTTATATCATATTTTGAATGCAAAATGAATGTTGTTCATGTTTCATTACTTCAAAATCTGCTTCCCTATTCAACTAATCACAATCACAAGTCACAACTAATTATAAGAGATAACAAAAGCACTATAGTTGAGGAAAGTCTGGTCTCATTTCTTCTTGCATGAATCCTCTTAATTGTTGTTTCCTGGTACTGTTCTTGGATTTATACTTTCAGATCAGTGAAAAACCACACTTAATAGTGATTTTCAGGTTTCAATGATGGAGAAGGACAATTATTTTGGGCGGATTTTGACTGGACGCGTGCATTCTGGGGTTGTTCGTGTTGGTGACAGGGTTCACGGACTACGTAACAAAGATTCTGGTGCTGAAAAGATTGAAGATGGAAAGGTTTGTAGATTTATGAGCTCTCAATTACATTTGTAGTTGGATAGAATGGTAATTTGGTCTGATACTATGGTGATAAATGATAAAAAGTAAATAGTTTTCAATTTTCTTCAGTCAATGTGTAATTTATTGAACTATCCACTACACATTCTTACTGTTCATTGTGTAGACAAAGCCTGAAAATATACCTGCATCATTGATTTTGGAAATCATCTATGGAAACTGTAAATAGCTCCTTAAATACAAATTATTCTCTAATGGCTAACATAATAACTGAATTGTTGAATTGTTTTGTTTATAGTGTCGTCTCTTATTAATTAACAATAACATTTATGAGATAAATATATCTTGATCTTCTTCTACCGGAAGCACTAATTTCACGAGTTTTCATTTAAAAGGTGGTGAAAGTGATGAAAAAGAAGGGTACAACCATGGTTGTAACTGATTGTGCTGGAGCTGGTGATATAATTTCAATTGCTGGTTTGTCAAGTCCATCAATCGGCCATACGGTCACTACTGTGGAGGTATTTACAAGTTTTCATATTTATGGCTCCTTTTTTATAGCTTAATGAATAAGGCCATATGGCATTTAATGCGACCTTCATGATTCCTTTTTTCATTTCTATTTTTTTATAAAACTTTTAAACCAAGACACAGAGATGCTTCAGTAGTTAATATTGCAGATAACTTCAAAGTTCAAACAAGAGTACCAAACTTTAATGATGTCAAATTAGGCTCTTGAATACCAAACTTAATGTAGGGCAATCCAAGAGTAGTCCTCTTGGCTCGGTACTCAGGAATCGAGATAAACAGAGGAATTCTCTAAGGCGCAGTGCTCATCTGATTATCTGATTGATGGGAAATTCAACATCTTATAAAAAATTAAAGTGTCTCAAATGTTTACTGTACCAGTAAAGCTAAACACCCTAATTCCCTACTCCTATTATAGGTTAGAATAAGATAATCCAAACCAGAACAAAATCCTTGAATTAAATTGATAAAACCAAATAGTCTAATATGCACCAGTTGTTTAATAATCTCCTAACCAAAACCTATCCATTTGTTCGCTGGTTGAGGTAAACAGTAAGCTCTTGATTATTTCATTTGTGTTTAATTATCAATTTTTATGTAACTAATTTCTCTGTATTTTGATAATTTTACTATCATGGAATTGGTGACATTAGCAACTTCGTGTTTTTATGCCTTAGATTATGTCTGCATTACCGACAGTTGAATTGGATCCCCCAACAATATCTATGACTTTTGGTGTAAACGACTCCCCATTAGCTGGTCGTGATGGTACTCATGTAAGTTGTGTTAACTTTACTTTCTTTACTGCTTTAGTTGCTTGTGTGAAAAGTTCTGTTGGAGATTTCCCAAATCCAAATTCAGACCCGACCCTTTGTTATAATTGAAGTTACATTATACAGTTTTTTCCATGAATAGTTTTTATATGTTATAAAATTTGTAGTTATTGTTTCTATCAAGTAAATAAGCTAATGCTGGATTTTTGTAGTTGACTGGGGGAAAAATTGGTGATCGACTAATGGCTGAATCTGAAACCAACCTTGCCATAAATGTGCTTCCAGGCATGTCAGAAACATTTGAAGTTCAAGGAAGAGGAGAACTACAGCTGGGTCTGTTCTTGTTTCTTGAAATTGCATACATATAAAAACTCTGATTCATTTTGTTCTCAGGCAGCTGCTCAAAGCTTTTATGTTAACAGGTATTTTAATTGAGAATATGAGGCGTGAGGGATTTGAGCTATCGGTCTCTCCACCTAAAGTCATGTGAGTTTCTGAGGTTTGAAGCTTTGAAATTTTGGTGTGATTATAAGTTTTGACTTGATGTGGTTTTGCATGCCTAGTGCTGTAAGTTTTGTGTATATCTTGTGTATTATTGCTTATGTTTTGATAGAGACTATTGAAATAAAGACCAGCTCACCTAGAAAGCTTAAGCTATATAAGGGGAGGATTAGTAATGCTCAAATTATTTTTTAAAAAACGGACTGCTAGAATTGATCTCCTAAACACTTGGTCATAGCAATTTAATACCATGTCAGGGACCTAATTTCTTGTTAAGTTGGAGCCTCAGGACTGGTTTGATATCCAGTACAGAAATTATTTGGAAAAGATAGAAAAGGACAAGAGAAATAGTAGTCAATAGTGGTGTCATGCATAAAATTAACCATGTGCTTCTTTATACACCACTATTCTAAATCCAGTACAAGCCCAGGAAGTAGCACTAATAACACAATAAGATTCTAATAATAGATACGAAATTTCATGAATTAATCAAAACAAATAAGCAGAGCGCTGGTGTCCCTTGGGGAGAGTTTTGAAGGCTGCTTTTTCATTTTTGCATTCTTTGTATTCATACTTCTCTTAACTTCATGTTAAATATTCTTGAAAGCTTTGCCCATGCAAAATGTTCGATCTGGCCAAATTTCATATATTGATTGATAAGTTCAGTGATTTTGGTCAAATGATATGATATGCCCTATGACATCATTTGATCCATGTCGCTGACCCTACTTAGTGGGATAAGACTTGGTTGTTGTTGTTATTCTGTTTTAATGTCCTTTTGCTATGGATTTATTAGGTATAAAACTGACAAGGGTCAGAAACTTGAGCCAATAGAAGAAGTTACAATCGAGGTAATAATTCAATTTGGTGTTCATAGTATGCGTGTACACGAGTTTGGACCTTTGACATCATAACGGATATATCCCAGGTAAATGATGAGCATGTTGGCTTTGTAATGGAGGCCTTGTCTCACAGAAGAGCTGAGATTACTGACATGGGTCCTGTCGCGGGAACTGTTGGCCGAACTAGGTTGTGTTTGACTTGTCCATCGAGGTTGGTTTTGTTGTCTCTTTTTTCCATCTTGACTTTATCTCTTCGATTTATAACCCCATGTACTGTACATATCGCAGGTAAAGAAATTTAGATGTATTTCTTTTTTATTGAAACACAATATATGTATATATCTTTGCCCCCTTCGCGGGAATGATGATAACCTTTTGCCAACCCAGTCACTTTCTTAAGTAATCTTGTTCTGAGATGATTAAAAAGGAAAGCACGATATTTGTTTTTTTTTTTTTGAAGAAGCTAAGGAAAGCAGGATATTGAAAATCTAAGTGGATGTCTGTCAATTACTTCATATAATTTTTCTAGTTTTTTTCTCACCCAAAAATTGCTTCCGGTGTCATGGTTGGTTGCGGATGGCACATCTTACTAACTTTCTGGTTTTTGATACAAAAAGTTAAAAAAATGATTGATGACTATGCTTTTTGATACAAAAAGTTAAACACTAACACAATCTTATTTATATGCAAGACTCAAAATCCTAATTGAATAGGGTAACAGATCATGATAATAACATAACAAATATGGAAACTAATCTAAGGAGATAGTCTAAAATACAGATTAGTAACTGAGGCATTCTGATTATCTAAGATAGTCAGATAATATCAAGAATATTAGAAAATATTTCCATATTTTTTAACACTCCTGAGCACTTAAGCTTGTTACAAATGTACCCTTTGAAAACCGAATAATATAATTTGATATTGAAAATAAGTAGAGAACAGAGTTCAGACCGTATTGTGGTTGGCACAAAAGCTGAGGCTAGACTCCAAATGGACCAAATAAATTGGTGGCAAACTGCACTTGAGACAAAACCAGTATCAAACCGCAACTGAGACAAAACCATTGCAAAACTGCAACTGAGATAAAACCAGTGCAAAGCTGAATGCAAAACCACGGTTGCAACAATACCAGTGGCAAACTGTAATTTAGGCTAAACCAGTGGCAAAATGTAATTTAGGTACAGCCAGTGTCTTGCAAGAAACACGTTCAATCTAGGTTGGATTGGAGAAACAAGGATCGATCCATGGAGATCACAAGGAGGTGCCGCTTGAGCTGCAAACGGTGGTGAAATGAAACTCAAATGAAAGATTCGCAAGCTAAAAGTGGTCTGAACAGGTAGGGCTGGCAAATAAAACATGACCACATTGAACAGACGGCATGAAGGTGGCGTGTGGAGCTCACATGCTGACTAAAACAAAAACTTAGTTGCCAATGAACGATAAGACAATGATGGTCTTAAAGTGATTATAAATACAGTTATTATAGTAGACTCCCAATATCATATTGAAGGTACTAGATCTTGGACCCGTAAGATGCATGGGAAAATTATATTTTATAAACAATGTTTTCCATTTTTGAACAAAAACTTGATAAAATTACATTATATTAAATTAGCAATATGCATTAATTGCATTACAGTAAACAAACCAATCAAATTTAAAGCTGATATTTTAACGTTGTTTCACAATGAAGCACAAAATTGTACAACACATCCCAGTGAGACATATACAAGAGCATTTGTTTTTTTGGACAAATATGAACGTAGCAGCACAAAATGTCCATCAAGTCTCGTTTTGCAACATTTTTTATAAATCTGGTTTTTAGAGACAGATGGTATAAGGTTTTCGATATAGAAAGAAGTGCAAGAATAAAGACTTTGAATTATTTGATATGATTTGACAATTATGAATTTTAATAAAAAGGCTGAACACCAGCCTTTAATTATACTAATACATGACTCCAAATCCTATTTAAATAGAGAAACAAATTATGATAACAATATAGAAACATGAAAACATATCTGAAGATATAGTCAAAGATTCTCTAAGATAAGAAACTAATTCTATGAAATAGTCGAGGATGATAAAACATTTTAATATTTTTTAACAGGCATTATTGTTATAGTGAAATCAGATGTGCAACAAATCTAGTAACTTTATTATTGTTTGTTCAGGGGCCTGGTTGGTTACCGGAGTGTGTTCAGCAGTGAGACACGTGGAACTGGGTTCATGCACCGTGCTTTCCTCAGTATGCATCTCCTGCCAAAAAAGTTTATTTTCTTCTTCTTCCGACTAGCATGCAAAGATGCTGATTTTCAGTATGATTGTTACATGTTTTCCAAATCATGCTGTTTAGCTGCCCCCATGATTTAGGTTAATGCTCATTCATGTTTGTCATGCTGTTTAGCTGACCCCATGATTGAGGTTATGCTCATTTATGTTTATGGATCACTATGCATGCTTATTTGAATAACTTCTCATACTATTTTTGAGCACTTTGATTTTTGCAATGAAGCTATTAGAGTTGTTTTTATACATACGCCCTACATCCATACATATATTTTATAGTGTGCATTATTGTAACCTTGCAGAATATGAAAAATTTCGAGGCCCTCTTGGCAATGTGAGGAAAGGAGTACTGGTATGTTTGTCTGCTGCCTGTCTTAACTTCAAAAATTACACCGAGTTAGTCACATGATATGGTTATAAATCATAAAACCGTTTTGAGACAGCTTTTTGTCACGTTTTCAAACATGTGCCTACTGAATAATGTTCCCTTAATTGAACAGGTGTCGGTGGGTTTTGGTTCAATCACATTGCATGCATTAATGAGCTTAGAAGCTCGTGGGACTCTTTTTGTATCTCCTGGAATGGAGGTAAGAGCTAATACCTTCTGCTATTTCATGTATTACATGCTTTCCTTCTGGATCATTTAGAAAAATATGTTCTGATTCTGATCTAACCAAACATCTTCCCACTCACCCACCCACCCAAACACACACAAGATTCGAATAATCATCTCTGTGATCTCTTCCTTAACTGTTTTGGCCGCTATGGATTGATAACTAGTTCACTGTATGTGGTTATTCAAGATGAATTTCTGATCGGAAACACTGTCCCATGGATTATTCTTGCTTTATGGATTGCCTTATTTGCTTTAGTCCGCTTGCTTGTTAATTTTTTTTAGAAGTTAAAGTTTAGAAAAAACTGAATTTCAAGGGAAATACTTTCTTGCCGTGATTTTTCTTGCGGAAAATAAGTAGGGATTTTTGATGTTCAAATTATGCTCAAATACTTTGACCTTGTAATTATAGTGAAACACGGGAAAGTGTGCTTAATTTAAATGACTTTATACTGTTTCAGCTTTCATCTAACTTTTGCCTGTATTGCACATATAGTTTCTCGTACATGCTGCCTATAATACCTGTTCTTTTGTTCACAGGCATATGATGGAATGATTGTTGGAGAACACTCACGGGATACAGATCTTGATGTAAGAAGAATTCTTAGCCTAACTGCCAGTGGTACGTCAATGTTGGTGGCAAACTGACAGACTGATATAAATTGCAGGTTAATCCAGTGAGGGCCAAACAACTTACAAATGTACGCTCTGTGAACAAGGATGATACTGTGAAGCTGATTCCTCCTCGCCTTGTATGTATTTATGGGTCAATGTTATGCCATTAAATCTTGCTTATTTTAGATAATTGAGAATTCTGATACCTACTTAATTCATGATTAAAGTGCATTTAAACATCAAATGTCCAGCAATGAGTTGTGAAGGAATGGTTCATCATTTGATCAGACATAGTTAGGAGTTCACATGCTTGGATATTTAAAAAAAAATCTTTATTTAGCTCAAAAAAACTAGGGTGACATGTGTGTTTGGTTTCGAAGAGAAGTTGGAAAGACAGAAATAGGTAAGAGATAGTTTAAGAAGAGAGAAAAAGAGTAGATTTGATGTATTGTTTGGTATAAGAGAAAGAAGAGAGAAATAGAAGAGAAAGGGATGTTATTGTTTTTTAAAAAGACAAAAATATCCTTGATAAGACAACATTATAATTTATGATTAATTAAAAAACCAATGGCATTAGAGACTTCTTAGTCTTCTTCCCTCTTTCTTCTCACTTTTGAAGAGAAAACAAAAGGGTATGGGACCTGCCAATTATTCTTCTCTCTTCTCAATTTCTCTTCTTGCCAAACAAGAGAAATCTCCAACTTCTCTTCTCTTTCTTTCTTCTCTATCCCCCTCTCCTCTATTTCTCTCAAACCAAAAAAAGGCCAAAGCAATGAAAACTTACAGGCTCAGTCTGTGCAGTGTTTCCAATATTGCATCTACTTGTATATAACATGGATGCTTTTAAAACCTCTGATCGAATAGTTAAAGTTTTTGAAGTTTCTGTTTGTTTAATTATTTTAAATAATGATTTGTAGCTGAAAAAATACTTCCTTATTTTTTTAGGTTACATGGTTTAATTTCCCTATTATCAACTGGTGAAATAGAAAATTATCAATATTTTAATCATGCTTTTATTTTATAGTCGACCCCACTTAGTGGGATAAGACTTGATTGTTGTTGTTGTATTTTAATTATGCTTTTCGTGTTCTTTGCATTTCTTGGATTCAACTGTGCTGTTATTGCCAAAATCTTTCAAGGAACCTAGCAACTTTTATGTACTAGACCTGGCATCATTTTGTGGCTGTGTGAAATATTTTGTTTGTGGCTGGAAAGTAGTTAGCGGAAGAGCCTAAGAAGATGATGGTTCTTGAGCTTAATATGTTTTCTTACACCTCGTGGTTTTTTGGTTGCAGATGACACTTGAAGAAGCTATAGGGTATGTAGCTTCAGATGAGCTTATTGAGGTACGTTCTAATCTACAAATTATTAATGCTGTAAAAAGTTTTATCTGATTTTCACGATGAAAATATGTTAAGGGTGCTTCATCCCCAGCCCGCCTCCACTCCATGCCCAGTACCCAATTAAACAAATTGGTTCTGCAAATATCATGATGTTGTCATATTTATCCTCTTAAGATTTTTGACATCAAATAGTCCCCCGATGATTATAGTGTAGCGATATCAGTCCTCAAATCTTTCCCCCTCAAACTAGGATCCTCAAGTTTCAATCAGTGTCTGTCAAATATTGACCATGGTGGCACCATGGCGGATATTGGTGGTGGTTTTTGGGCTCTCCGGCACGCCCAATTTCAGCCAATATGGCGGGATTTTCCGGATTATATTGCCGCCACAAAGCAACCAGAATGGCGGGATTTTCTCTCTTCACCATGGCCCGCCATCTGTCATCGACAACACTGGTTTCAATAATTAACTCTAAATTTGTTCTGCTGTCATAGTTCTAGTTATATACATGTATGGATTAATTTGGTGTTTTTATGTAGTCTAATGTTGTGATTTTTTATTTATTGAAGTTCTACTATGAGGACAATTTGGTTCAGAAGGGAATAATTTTATGATAGAAATATTTAGAAGGCTAATGTGATGAGACCCTAATTTGACGGACAAATTGAGAGTTTACTTCATTACAAATTATCACACTTTGTTTTCATTTAAAGACAGTAAAATGCCTGACCAAAAAAAAAAAACAGTAAAATGAAAATAATGAGCTGGAAACTAAATAATATTTCAAACAAAAAAGACCTTGTTGAGATCAAATGGTCATCATCCAAATAAGGCAAATATGTATCCTTTGAATGCACGTTGTTAAATGGAATAATGGAAAAAGGAAAGAAAAAAAAAACAGACAATGTTACTGTGACAAAATGCTATTATCTGATTGTTTTGATTGTGACATTTTTTCTGGCATGAAGGTTACTCCAAAGGCAATCCGGTTACGGAAGAAATACCTTGATGCTAGCAAGCGAAAAACCATGAGTAAAAAGCCAAAGGAATGAAAAGGACAAAAAGCCAGAGCAACGGGGAGTTTTTCCTCGATTAAATTTTGCAACATTAAATTATTCAGCATGTAGTATAGTCGTCACGAGCAAAAGTCTTTGTCTTCAGGTTCTAACTTAATTCAAGTACTGTATTACAGGCACCCTCATAAGAAATATTCTTTGATAGTGAGAAATAAAGCAACTCAATTTTGTATTTCTAGGAAATAATTAGTGATTGCCTTGCTTATTGGCTTGGAAAGAAGTTACTTACATTGTTATGTAATGTATCAAATGTATTTTTTTTAGAAGATTAAGCTTCATATATGAACTGGTCATAAAGGCAGTTTATTTTGCTGACATTTAATATAATGATTTATATTTACCACGGTCTTTCTTGCTTTTGAAGGTATAATCATTTTGTTGACATGAGCAAATTAATACTCGGACAACTATGAAAATGTTTGTTGGATATTTATAAAGTACGTAATTACGAGATAAAATTGTCTATTCTAGTAGTAATTTTCTGTTTATATTTGTTATCATCTTAAAGGCTTGAGCCTCCATTTCGTCTAAAATGTGGATAGATTGTTCTTATTGTTAATATATTTGGTGTCATCTAGAAGGCTTGAGCCTCCATTTGGTATGAAAATCGTTGAACAAGTTGAACATGTGGTCTACAAATATTATCATTCTATTCTTGCCGCTCTGTTAGTTGGAATGAATTTCATATTTAAACTGAGATTAAATCAACCATACAAATGCTGATTTTGTCACACGAGGACACATATTTAGTATATTATTTTTAGAGCATGCTTGAATGTTTTTTTTATTTTTTATGTTTTATATAAATAAATTCACATATACTTTTATAACATTGATTGCTTCAAAAATGTAGTATCAACAGTAGCTGACTTTCATTTTGTCATATATCGAGAGTATCTACCGTGGAACACTATAGACGGCAAAAATGGAAAGTCATTGCTGTCATTGATGTGCACTGCAAAACAAATCCAGGTTACTCTACATAACTATCAGCAAGATAATGGTTAACTCAATAAATGTGTTTTTGAACTGAAACAGCGCAGCATGAAAAGCAAGATGCTATTTATATAACAGGTACAGTAGTGTTCCATATACACGAAATGCTCGCCTATTCTGTCATGTAACAGGTGATATTTTGTGTGCAAATATTAAATGACCCACTCAAACTATTTGTGGTAAAAATTATTTGATCAAATTTATTAATTTCAATTGTCTATCTAATGTTTTTAGACGACCATATTGTTGATCTAATTTTTTTGACAATTGAGTTGTAGTTTATAGACAGCCAGCAGAAATTACAAATAAAAGGAGTGAACATATAATTTCGTCCATAAGCCACAAGTCATGATTTAAAAAGATCACTCAGTTAGAAATCATGATATATTATAAGAGCCAAGACTTTATTATTGTTGGCATATCTACAACGACAAATTTATCTATTATAATTTGTTAGGTTAACGATTTAGAGTTATTTTTCCAATTTTTTTACCCTAATCAAAATCCAATAAAAAATCATGTCAAGTGACGTGACATTTTTTTTTGTTTGATCACATAAAAATTTAGATCAGGGGAGCAAGATCAAGGAGAGCCATCAACTCCATTGACAATTAACAATAAAATTTGTGTATAACTTATCAACGACCGGATTTTAAACTAAAAATTAAGACACAACAATCGATAAACCGAATGTCCAACCATGTATGCCAACTACAATCAATAAGATTGCCATTTTTTTTCTCAGAGACATGGTAGTGATAGTTTATATCAAAAGGTCACATTTTTATTTAATGTGTCACATTATGTTCTCTAACAATTTAACTTAACGGATGGAATTTTTCGATTGATATGTTACAATTTTAATGACAAAGTTATTAATCCGTAAAAGTTGAATACAACTGTTACAATTTCAAATATGAAATTGGCCGTTGGCTAGAAATAAAAGTAAGTCCTGTATAACAAATTTTTCATTTAGAAAAATATAGCATAAAGCGCTAGTCACAACTCACAATAAGTAATTTAAAAATTAGCGTTAGTCACAAATCACAATAAATAATTTAAACATTTAAAAGAAATTGACATAAAAAAATCATAATTTGAAAATAAAAAAAGTTTTAACTTCTTTTAGTGCAATCTTTCTTGCATTGTAATCACATCGCTACCAATTATATATGACTTTAGAAGATGTTACGATAAAAGTCAAACATTCATAACGATTAGATATTATGATTGGTTGCACAAAAAAAGATATTATGATTGATGGAAAGTGTTCAAACATTTTACGTTAACGATATATAATTTAAATTTAATAAAAAGAGAAAAACAATGATATACATTATTTTGGTCAAGTAGTCACACACCTAAATATGAAGAAGTTGTGAATTTACGGTTTGAATTCCGACTCATATAATTAGTATTCTTGCAGATATGTTTGGTCGTTTATTTGATTTAGCGACAACTCAGTTAATCACTGTGGCTGATATGTTTGAGTTAGGATGGGAGGAGGGGGGCGAGGCGTGGAGGTGGAGGAGAAGGTTGTGGGCGTGGGAAGAAGAACTGTTGGCGGAGTGTAGACAATTACTTGCTGGTGTTTCTGTGCAGGCTAATACTATTGACAGGTGGCAGTGGGATCCAGACATTCATGAAGGCTACACGGTGAGGGGTGCCTATCAGATTCTCACAGAGGCGGTCGCTTCCACTTTTGATGCGACCAGAGACCTAGTGTGGCATAAGCAGGTTCCCTTGAAGGTGTCTATTGTCGCTTGGCGTCTCTTGAAGGACCGGTTGCCGACCAGAAGCAATCTCCATAGGCGCGGCATTGTTTCGATTGAGGGAGACACGTGTGTATCAGGGTGCGGTCACGCGAAGACAGCGTCACACTTGTTTCTTCATTGTGATGTTTTCGGGTCGTTATGGCAGCATATCAGGTCGTGGATTGGTGTGTCTGGAGTGGATCCCCTCAATTTAATTGATCACTTCTTCCAATTTATACACTGTACAGGTTCTTCAAAGTATCGCAGATCGTTTCTCCAACTACTTTGGCTCCTTTGTGTGTGGCTGATATGGGGAGAGCGTAATAATCGGATCTTCAACAACGTAGAAACGCCTATTTTACAGCTTTTAGATAAAGTAAAATTTCATTCCTTGTGGTGGCTAAAGGCTAAAAACACTACGTTTGTGTATGACACTCAGAGTTGGTGGTCGAACCCTATGCGGTGCTTGGGCCTCGACTGACCATAGTTTTGTAAATACATTGTATGACACTTTTTTGGTTGGGGTGTTCTCGTCGGTATGTCTTGTACTGATGAGATTACATCGTCTTTGTTAATATATTCCATTTTAATTTCTTCAAAAAAAAAACTTTCAATACAAATACAAATATTAATATATTTGATTACGTAATCAAGTTAACATTTTTCATATTAAAAAAGTGAAATAGGTAAATTATTTTGTGACAACAAGTCCTTAGAGCACATATTAAGAAATCTAAAAGAAGAAACGTTCTCTCAAATTATGTGCATTAAAGTTAAAGATTAATTGTAATGCACAGGTTCCAATAAACTATTTTTATATTTAATTCATTAACTTGTATATGTAAAAAAAAAATTGTGAAGTAACTAGTGGATAGAATTCATCTTTTTGAAGATGAATAAGTGAGGTGTCTGAGTTCAAACTCCGACCCCTCCATATACAATGCATGTCCCTACCAACTAAATTATGCTCACAAAGACTTGCATGCAAGTTTTCTAAAAAAAATTAAAAAAACAAAATAAAACTTGCGCGTGCAATGGGCTTTGGCCCTCTTTTGTAAAAAAAGATAAATGTTAACTTGCATATTTGTTTTTTCTTTTCATACTTGGTGTGTATCGAAAATGTGATGGAAATCCTATGACTCGAAGTCAGTAAAAGTTAAATTGTGATTCCTTGATCTGGAATGCAATCGGTTTTGTTAGCTGTTGAGTAATGAATGACTGGCCTAATCCCATCCCAAGTCTAACATTTGACCCACTCTGTGAATTGTTACATGTACATGTATTGTGAATGTGATGCGTTGAATTGAATTTAAATATACACCAAGCAAAGCAATAGCATGTGGGTGGGTTGTAGGGAATGGCAACAGCAAGGTCATTGGTGGGATCCACACCATTTCTTCTTACCTCTCTCCCATACAAGAAGAAGAAGATGATGAACAATAATGCACTAATCAAATCATTCCACTTGTCATCTTCTTCCGTCCAAGTAACAATGTCCACGGACAACCTCATCCAACAACCTCATCCATCCTTTGAAATACTCGGAGGCGCACGTGACCGTTTCCTCCCATCTCTCACTCACGTGACACGCCCCTACAACCCTTTCCCCTTCATCACTTGGAACCGCCACGTCGAAACCATCTTCGCTTCCTTTTTCCGATCAACCCCCGACGTCACCCTCCGCCGTCACTGCCTCAGAACTCAAGATGGCGGATCAGTCGCTCTCGACTGGGTTTCCGGTGATGACCGACGCTTACCTCCCGACGCTCCACTCCTCATTTTACTGGTTCGTCGTTTAAACTTTAAACTTATTTTTAAGTCAACCAAAGTAAAATTCTATCTATCTACCGGGGCCGGAGTTTGAACTCCGGATACTGCACTTCGTGACTCTAACTAGTAGATAGAGTACTAAAAAGTAAAAAATAAAAATTTTGTTTGTTTATATGCAGCCAGGCTTAACTGGAGGTAGTGGAGATTCGTATGTTAGACACATGTTAATTAGAGCTCGAGATAAAGGATGGCGTGTTGTTGTGTTCAATAGTCGTGGCTGTGGAGGTAGCCCTGTTACTACTCCTCAGGTGAATCATTTTCTTCTAAATTGCATCTTCGGTGATCCACTGTGATTTTACTGACACTTGCCGTTGTGCTTGTGCAGTTCTATTCAGCATCGTTTTTAGGAGATATGCATGAGGTTGTTTCCCATGTCGCTGATAAATACCCCGATGCTAATTTATATGGCGTTGGTTGGTCACTTGGAGCAAATATTCTCGTTCGTTACTTGGGTCAGGAATCACACAACTGTCCTCTTTCTGGTGCTGTATCTTTGTGCAATCCATTTGATTTGGTTGTGTCAGATGAGGACTTTCGAAAAGGCTTTAACAAAATTTATGACAAGGCTCTTTCCTCGGCTCTCTCCAAGATTTTCAACAAGTGAGACAAATTTCTATGTTATTGATTTAACGTTATTCTAATTTCTAACTGCATATGACAACTTTTCTCTTTTATTTTTGGGTGCAGACATGCTTTACTCTTTGAAGATATTGGTGGTGAATATAACATTCCACTGGTCGCCAATGCCAAGTCTGTTAGGGACTTTGATGATGGACTCACCCGTGGTAGGTCATACTAACTTGTAAAAGTTGGATAGATAGATAGATCAAAATTGTCGACTATTATTATTTGCTGAGATACTCTTCTATGAGGCTTTGCAGTTTCTTTTGGATTCAAGTCTGTCGATGATTACTACTCAAACTCAAGCAGTTCAGATTCCATAAAACACGTTCAAACACCTTTGCTCTGCATCCAGGTGAAAATTTTGACTCTAAAAAGTTGTTACCCTTGTTTCTCTTGGATATGTAGTTGCATAAAGTTGAAAAGATATAAACAACTGTCTGCATTGTTATCCACTATCAAATGCGATTTGCAATCTCCATTTATTGATTCAATTATACTAAGTAAGGGTCATATGTGATTTTAAGAAACATATAAACAGTGTTTTTTGGACGAAATAGGACGTAAGAGATCACTTTACCCCATCCAGTTATCATGAAAACTCACTGTATGAGATGATGCCAGTTGATGACTCTCAGCATTATCAGTAGCTCCTTTTGAGTGCTTCATATTGAAAATTCACTTGTTGTGTATGTATACCTGCCACTCCTGATTTTGAGATTTAATGCCTTATTTGGTAGGTAGGATGACGTTAATATAAGTTACAGCTAATTATTTACTTAAATTTCATCAAAAGCTGATAATTATAATATCATGATTCCTAAAGTGCATGTGTTTGACATTTGTCATTTAAAAAGATTGGCAATGAATTTGTTCTTATATTATAGAGTTTATGCTATTTGTGTTGCAAAAGAGTGAAATTTAAATGGGCTAATGGAAGAACAAAGTGTATTGGAATTATGAAGTTAATTTCCAAATGGGACTTATCATTTATTTAATATTAGATTAAGCTATCCAGATTGTAAATTGTTACTGTTACCCAACTGATAATAGCCTTGATCTCTGGAACTGGTTAGAATTTTGCATCTTCAAACAACAACAACCAAGCCTAGTCCCACTAAGTGGTGTCAGCTAATAGCCTTAATCTCTAGCACTGGTTAGAATTTTGCATCTTCATACAACAACAACCAAGCCTAGTCCCACTAAGTGGTGTCAGCTAATAGCCTTAATCTCTGGCATTGGTTAGAATTTTGCATCTTCCATTGTATAAAAAACAATATATTTTTACTCTGATGACTTTCTTTTTCCAGGCAGCGAATGATCCGATTGCTCCTTCTAGGGGAATTCCTCGTGAAGATATCAAGGTATGCAATTTTGTTTTGAATCATGCAATATAGTGTTATCTTTCTTGACTAAAAATGTATTCGGTAATTGTGTAAAAGAGATCGAAAATAGGAAAAGAAGAATAAATAGAGATTAAAATATTATAATGTTTCAATTTCATTTGTTGATGAATGGTATAGATAAGATGATACATGTAATGACTTTAAAAGAAATTTTATCTGTATTCTTATCGTGTGTTGATATCATATTTATCTTTCTCCAGAATTTTATAACAAAATTTCCATTTATGGAATTCAAATGCCGACGACGCTATTTTAACTACATTTCTCTTAGTGTTTTCTTTTACTTCACCCTCTGTTATATACCAAGCATGTTGTGATCCTTTTTAAACCATCACATTTTCATATGTACCAATGACACTCTTCAGGTTGGTCATTGTGATTTCATCACTGACAACTGATTCAGTGGATTATTTTATGGTATACGTCACTTGGTTGTGAAGATATGTTTGGGTTCACTGCAATCATGTTATGATGAAGTCACTGCAGTTATAATCTTGTAGTTGTTGGATGAAGATCAAATGACCTATATTAAACAACAGCCAATGATATTTAATACACCGACTATGTATGTGAGCTGTCTGATCATCATATAACAATTCTTATCATATGAAGATAGTTGTTATAACCAACAGTTTTTTCTTCTGTAAAAGATGAATACTATTTATGTTGGCTGATTAACTAAACCATGATTCTGCTAATTTTCTCCTATGTCTATCTATATTAAGTCGGGTTACTCTTTATTTTTGGGAAAGACAAATATTAGCGTGTTAGTCGTTATGCTAGTATTTTCTCCAACTCCTTTAACCCTTAGCCCAACCATCCCCAGGGTTAGTCTTTATTAACATGTTCAATTTTATTGCTCCATATTGAAGAATGATCGTTTTATGTTTTCAGGAAAATCCAAACTGCTTGTTAGTAGTGACATCTAAAGGTGGTCACTTGGGGTGGGTTGCTGGTGATGAAGCTCCACTTGGAGCCCCTTGGACTGATCCTTTGGTCATTGATTTCCTTCAATATCTGGAGACAGAAGCAGCCAAAGCTCCACAAACTTGCAGCAATCCTGGAGTTAATAAAGAGACATTCCACCATCTTCAAGTGTAGTGTGACAGTTGGTTACATGTTTCGTCGTTCATTCATCAACTACATTCACAAACGGAACATTCTGGAATACTCTTAGTCGTGGATGTGCTAACATGTGGAAGCAACTACATTCTTGTTCCTACTCCAGCAAATCATGGTGAATATTATTTATGATAAAGTATATAATTCCATTTAATGAATGGCTATAGAAAAGTATAGATAGAATAAAATAATTAATTTATTTGTACTGTAATTTTTTAAACATTCATGGCTGTAATTTATTTTGAACTTTTAAAAGTTTATCATCGATATCATTGTTATTTTATTGCTACACTTCTAAAATGAATTATGTTTTTTTTTTACACTTTGTAGGTACTGGGTTTCCACTCATCCTATATACTATATAATGTGAAAGGTTAGGGGTGTTCGTGGGTGGGTTTGAGTTGAGTTTCGCCAAACCCAAAACCAAATCAAATAGGGTACTCCGGTTTGGGTGAGGTAAAATAACCACCCGTTATACTATTGGGTGGGTTGGGCAATGGGTTACCCAACTTATTTTTCTATTTCTTTAATATTTAATGACAAGTCCTCGTAATTTTGTTTTAAAATAGTACTCTGCTTTTTAATTTTCTTAAAAAAAATGTTTAACTTATTTTACTATAATTTTATTCATCATAGAATATCAAATAATAAACTCCATCATAAAATATTTGCAACAAACTAAAGTTGTATGACATAAAATTGCATTAGTATCAAAATAACAAAAAAGTGCAACATATTAATTTGCTACTCTAGTATGTTTTGATTTTTAATATATAGGGTACAATGTGGATGTTTTGGAAATATAACTTTCTTCTACGCATTTTAGTCTCTTAAAAAAAAAAAAACTTTCTTCTACGCTATGAAAATAAAGATAAAAAATATTAACATTATTGGGTAAGTGAGTTTTTTGATTTGGGTCTGGTTTTACCTGAAACCCATTAATTTTTATGGGTTTTTTAGAAACTATACCCATCCAATTACCCAACCCAGTCCACTTTTTTTTTGAGTTTTTTTGGGTGGATTTGACCGGGTTGATCCAACCCATAAACACCCCTAGTTACATGGCAAAACATTGCAGCAGTTTATTTAGCATAATAAAATAGAATTAATTAAGACTATCATGAAAATTATGATGAAAAAAAGTATACCTAACCTTAAGCTGAGGGAGAATTGTGTTAAGTGACAGATAATTGGTACTGATAATATCTAAAATCTAGGTGTTAAATGGACTTTTAAATGGTTCTTCATGATTTGTTAGTTGCAGCTTTTCAGAAAGATCAACCTTATTAGTCATGTCCATCCATTACTCAAAATTCCAAACAAAATTTGCTCCGAAGTATAACAAGCTAATAAGATGGTGCACGATCAGCAACCAAAGGATTAAGATTTTCCAAAGAATACCAAGTCAAAATTAACTTAGCAAAAATAAATGCACATGTGGGTTAAAGATATACACAATAGTATAAAGATAAAAATAAATCAAATAAATAATGGTAATTTCTCGGAAAATATTTTTTCATATTTCTCACTTAACAAATGAGACCCAATTTATTGAAAATTTTGGATTATACACAAATTTTACACACTAACTCATAGCTGGGACACATTTTCCTCCCTGTCCCAAAAGACATCATCTCTATCTCTTTACTTGTCATGTATGGAAAGTGTTGTTCATCGTAAACCTATGGCTTAAAGGCCACATTGTCAACATCTTTCACATAAGCATAAGTAAGCACCAAAAAGAATTGCTCTATTCGTCTCTCAAGTTACTCAAAAATTTCTCGGATTTATCGGGTCGTAACTCCCAATTGCATAAATCTATCGGGAATTACGATCCGATCGTTTTTTTTTTGTTTTGTTTACATTGGATCATAACTTCCAATTAATTTACTTTAGGAGGCTGAGCAACTTGAGGGATGGATAGAGCATTAATCTACACCAAATAACATTCAAAACACACCTTTGTAAGTAGCCACATAGTGTAATGGTGGGTGTCACCTGTCCTTAACCCCCTCCAAAATCACAACTTTAAGATATGACACTTTTGCAAATGTTCCTCTCTTATTTCCCTCTCCTCTTCATCACTGACTACTCTAATATCCTCTATGAACATGTTAAGAAACGTGATATCAATAGAAATAAGAATGAAAAGCTCAAGCTCACATACTAACCAACAAGTAATGCTAACTAGCTATATACTCGACAAACAATTCCAAATCTAACAAATCCACATTGTTCTCTCCACCATTTCCTTGACTCTCCACCATTTCCTTGACTCTCCACCATTCTTATCTTCAAGAATTCCCTTCGCCTCTTGTAATTGGTGGTCAAAAGTTCAATAAATGTATCAGGAAAAGTTAAGAAGTGTGACACGTTTTCTTTCCTCAGTTTCTCTTATTTTAGTTTGTCACTGACACAGATAAGAGCCAACTAGAACAGAACATGTCATGTCATATAAAAAATGCAAGGAGATCATTGTCCCAGCCGGGAATGAAGTGGAGCGTGTCAAGAGCATTCAGAGGCTAGACCCACATGTACCAGACTTATTGTTTTTGTTATACTTTGTTTCTATTGATTTAAATCAGAAGAATCAGTCACTTTAGTCCCTGAATGTAGAGAAATTGCAAAACCGTTCTTGAATGTAGACTCTGTTGATCAATTTCAGGGACTAAAGTGACTAACGGAGTCTACATTTAGGGACTAAATTGACTAACGGAGTCTGCATTCAGGGACTAAATTGACTAACAAAGTCTACATTCAGGGACTATTTTGCAATTTATATGCATTCAGGAACTAAAGTGACGACTTTTTTCCTATTCAGAAACTAAAATGACTAATCTCGCTTTAAATTATTATTTGGGAAATATTTCATAGACGTCTAGTCAATATCCATTCTATACATCGAGAGAAAGAAATAGAGAAGGTGATGTGATGAAAGTAAAAAGATAAAGAGAAAATAAGATTGAATGATGTATGGAATTAAAAGTGTTCCACCAGGTTTTTATTATTGACTTTCATCTTTTTTCCACCAACAATCTGTGACTTCCACAAAGCTCTAATTTTTCATGGGTCAATTTCTCTTTCGCGATCCTTTCGTGATAGTTTCTTTCACTTGATGTAGCAATGCTAGTACAGATATCATCTTCTCTATGAACAAACATATATAGATGTTTATCTTAGCTAATTAGACACATCGACACTAATAAATAAACAGTTTCAATTTTGTAAATGTTTCTTTGGTATAATTTTATTTTTTGTAAAATGTTTTTAAATTATAAGTTGATAAAAACAATTCCATATAATTTTTTAAAAAACTCATTGACACTACTAAATAAACAAATTCAGTTTTTCTAAAAAATTACGAGTAACTAAATAATTCTATTTATGTTAGATAAGCTAAATAAAG
>Ga0228710_1001832_pt1 | contig 32710 bp, 24 predicted proteins | sample MedpolnodulmetaG_FD_177995 | JGI IMG/M metagenome (GOLD analysis project Ga0228710, IMG submission 177995) | Root nodule microbial communities from Medicago polymorpha collected in Santa Monica, California, United States - pink nodules | ecosystem: Host-associated > Plants > Roots > Nodule... | reverse complement strand
CCGCTAATTATTCCGTCGTATTTTTTCTTCTCACACCCTACCTAATTTATTCTCAAAGACAAAAATGTTCTACCCTTTCCCAATATGACAACCTTGTATCATAATAAATTGTGTCTTAGTGTAATATTTTTTCTTTCAATTTTACCCTTAAATTATTTATTTATTACCATTTTATCATTTCTTTCTAATAAAAGTAGAAAGACATGCACATGCCCGACTTTATGCTAATACAAATAATATTTCACTAATAAATTATTAAAAATATAACTAGCGTATTTTATCCCATCCCACTTTATTTTATTTACAACATTAATCTATCCTAAATTTATATTGTAGTATTAAAAACAGTGTTGATCACTACTTCTACGTAATTGGTATTTTATTAGTTTTCATTCTTATGATTTTTTTTTTGTCAGGTAGCCTAATGGTCAGAATTCACTTTATAAGTGAATAAGTAAGGTGTCTGGGGTTCGAACCCCTGCATATAATAATGCATTGTTCTACCAACTGAGCTATGTTCACGGGACTCATTCTTATGAAAATTAACTCGTTTAAAATATATATATATATATATATATATATATATATATTCATATTCATATGAAAATTATTTCATATAATTTTTAATATATTTATTTTATTATAACCAGGTAAGATATTATTTTGGTTTTGTTCCTCATTGTTTAACTGTATTGGCCCCACCTCTTGTATTGATATAGATCTTATATATTAAGTATACTTGATAAGTATAGGATATAATAAATTCATAATCAACTAACACAATTAATAATATTTGTTAAGAATCAAATGGAAAAAAAATCTAAAATTAATAAGTATTTTATTTTGTCGTAGCTGGAGTTTGAACCCCGGACCTTGCATATATTATGCATTGTTCTTACCAATTGAGTTAAACTCACAAGGACAAATTAATAAGTATTTTATTAAAGATAAGGAACACATAAGAAAATATTTAAATTTTTATAGGGATGCAGGTTTTTTTTATAATAAATACATTAATAGTTAGAGAGTGATGATTGTCGATTATCGTGGATCGTAAAAGTATTTTTATTTTACGCATTTGTGCAAAAAGATGAAATAAATGAACATAAGAAAATACAAAATAATATACTAAGACAAATGAGAAAAAAAAATAATTAGCGTTGTTGATGCTCCTCGTCTAAATTCAAAGTGGTAACCAATGTAATTTCTAATTTGTTCATAAAATAATATAACAATATAAAATTTTATGTGATTATTTGATTGATAATAATTACATATTATATAAATAAATAAGGTTTAAAACTTAAAATTTACAATTCCTTTATTTTTTTTAACATATATAATATTCATTGTCACAATACACGGATGATTTAAATAGTCATATTTAACACATGAGGAATGAGAGATATATGTATTTTTTGCAAAATATACTTTGTGGTCATGCATGCAGATGTTGGTGTTATTTATTATTGAAGTATATGATTGACTCCAAGAGTATGTTTAATTTAAGAGAATGAGATAAAATTAATTGTATGATTTATTTGATATTCAAAAGTTACTTTTTAATTTTTTTGTCAAAAAAAAGTTATTTTTTAATTAAAAAAACGATATATCAACCGCTTTGTATTTTCCTTAATAAAAAAATAAATTATGCATTCACAAGGTTAGATAGATTTTGATTGGAAACAAAAGGTCTCACAATACAATGTATCCACGTCTAGGGATGACAATGGGTACACATTGGGCAGAGTACTATAGTGCTCATCCACATACCCGCGTTTTAAAAAAATCTCCATACCCGAGTCCATACCCTCTTGGGCAATAAGTTTGGTGTCCGTCTCCATACCCTATGGTTATCTAAGTGCACATACCCGCACCCATTATCCGCACTTTCACAACAAAAAGATAATAAATAACAAAAATATTACAACATAATTAAAATATGATATGAAATATTCTAAATCAACATAAAAAATATTACGCATCATATTATTTAACCAAATAAAAACATCTAAAATATAAAAAATAAATACATATTACAATAAATATCAAAGACTTTGGATTAATTAACTAAATTTAATATAAATAAAATTATTGGTATGGTATATATAATGTGCGGGCATGGGCGGGGTGGGCACTAGAGTGTCCGTACCCGCACCCATACCCGTTCAAATGTGCGGGTAATTACCTGTGCCCGTGCCCATACCCAACAATGCGAGTATTTACCCGCCCATCATGAGTATTTTTTGCAGGTGCCCATTGGCCTTGGGTCCAATTGCCACCCCTATCCACATCTAATGCTCAATAGTCAACAGTACTTACTTTTCCCGTTATACAATATCATTTTTATTAATTAATTTTTTAGCAAAATTATTAATTAACTTTTGTAAGAGAAAGCATAGTTTTTTTTTGCTAAACCAGGAGAAAGAACAGAAATTAAAGGGCAGTAACGACATCCCAACTGGGTTGACATTCCGATGAACCCCGTACTATGCCGCCAAACTAAAATATTATTAAAAAAAAGGAAAAATATATACAAGAGGGGGGACCAGACCAAAACCCTAAAAGAAAAAGAAAACGAAAACGAAAACATAAAGGAAACAACCGCCTAAGAAAACCTATAATGAGGCATACCACAAAATAAAACTCTGCATGAAGGTCAGGAGGTAAACTGACAACCGCACTGCACCGTAGAGCGAGTGACCCATATTAGCAAATTTTTTAAAGCAATTTTTGTGTCTGAGTTCCCAAAACCGCGGACATTCCAATACAAAACAATCATTGATCATACAGAGAGGGCTCACCCCTAGAGCGGGTTCTGTACGACGGCTTACCAATATGAATTTTCTTTAGGTGTTGCTTCTGTTTCTTTGTTAAAACCGTCGTGAATGGCATTTCAGGTGACTTTGCATCATATTCACAAATACGGCGCCATAATTCCATGTCTTGCTGAATTCTTGGATTACTATGAATGTCTTCCTGTGATGCCGAAACAATACTATCTGGGGCCACAACTTGTGTCACAGGAACCGTAGACACCTCCTTAGACCGCCCCGCAACATTTGTTCCCATAACAGACTCAACAAGAATAGACCGAACTATGAGAGGGCCAGCAGGGGAGATGGACTGCATGTCATTGTGCGCTACAACATGTTGATCTATTTGATCCAGTGACACCTCCCTACCAGAAGCGGAGGAAACCAACTCAACAGACATCTCTTGCACGTCATCGTGCTCTACATGTGATGTAAATGCAGCAGTCGCATCTGAAATGTTGGGAATCACCTCCATCTCCCACGATTCCGATTGCCCTTGCGCCACAACATCAGAGTGCACGTCATCGTGCTCTACATGGGAAACTGTAACATCCCGATATTTTTTATATATATATCTTATATGTTATTTTAGTTTATTATTTATTCAAAAACTTAATTTATGTGTAAAGAATTTAAGAAAATTGTAAGACCCTTTATTTTTAAATAATTATTACCCTTAATTTTAGTTGTTTTAATTATTTTTATTTAGTATATTGATCAATTTGTTGTGACTATATAATAGAATAACCTTCTACCTCTTTATCTATAACTTTTTATTTTATTTTATTTTAGACAAGTATACTAGTTAGATTTCTACCTTAAGTGTTAATAGCACACGTTTTTGCACATGTTTCATTTTATCATTCTTGTAACTACCTCTTCTATTATTTTGTATTGTACGTGGTTATCTTTGTGCTTAGTCAATGCCTATTTTTGCTCAAATTTTATTCTATTTATTTGACCTTGAATTTCCCCTTTTGCTGAGTCAAAACACTACTCTTTCATCAGTAGTCACGTTGCTATTGTGAAACTTATTAGTACGCCTTCCTAAAGATAAGGAATCCACCTCCCATGTTTCAACTACTTCCAATAGTTATGCTATGAGTGGCTCAATTAAAATAAACTTAGTTTTATTTTCTTTACGTTCTGATTTGTTTAAGAGGGACGATTATTTATGTATCTATCTATAATAATTTCCCAAGGGATAACACACACAGCTAAGAAGAGACTTAAACAATTCTCATGGTATGCTACACAAACCACAAAATGCACACTTATCTCTCCAAAAGATCCTTATGGTTCCAAACATTATTTATTCTTTATTTCTATTTCAAACCAAGACACCAATTTTCTTATTGTCACACGCCTTGTCTTCTTCTATGACAATTACACTAAATAAACCCATCCATTAACCCTGCCTTAATCAAGACAAACTTGTTCTCTTGGTAAGTTCTTGTGAGCCACATTTCTCCCTGCCATCTTCACAAGTCTACAAACATGTTCTCCTACTCTTCTCTCGGCTTACATTTCATCCGAATTTTTGATGTCCATCAATCCAATCCTAACTTTTCATCTTGTCTAATTTTGTGTAAGTTATTTTAAACATGTCCTTTTATTTTATTCTCTCTCACTTTACTAAATTCTTTTCCAAATCATAAGCCTTTTTCGTTTTTCCATAAGAGGTTGCCGTAGAATTGCAACTACACCTTCGTTCACCATTCGTTCGGGCTAATTCTGGGAGTAAAAGAAACGTGTATGCAGCGTAGCTGTTAGTCTGTGGTGGTTTAGAGTTTGGCTAGGAAGAAAAGCTCTTGAGGTAAGGGCTTTTTCCCCATACGTTCTTGCTAAGTGCTAGGACTATGTTATTAAATAGTGGTGCCAATTCTTGTCTTTTAAAAAGAAAAACAATTAAAGTATTTCTTTACGTGGCAAAATCTAATATTTTATAAGAGTGGTTATTTTAATATAGTTTTATATGATGGTTGTGTATGATGTGATGTGGAATGATATTTGTATTTTATTTTATTATGTATATATGTTTTTGTGATGTTAAGGAAGACATGTTAGATTTTGATTAATTAAGGAAAATGAAAAGAGATGAAAATATGAGTTTTATTGGAAGGATTGTTTTTGATCATGTTCATGGTGATGTGAGATATATAATTATTTCTGTGTGGTGCCTTAGTGGCGGGTAAATATCATATTGCATTGTGTGCCTAAGTGATGGAATTTGGTGTGCATTTTCATGATCATGCATAGCATATGCATCTGTATGGATGTCTTAGTGGTGAGATTACAATTATATTCTGTGTGGATGCCTTAGTGGCGGGAATTATATCCGGATCACGTAGTTTTTAGGAGCATGCATCTTATGCATCATATCATCTGAGCCCGTTATATTTTTGTGTTCTGATAATTGATTAAACTAAATTTTTTGCAAAGGAAATGTGTGTGAATTTTATCCTAAAGGATATAACTTGGATGTATTCTTCTTATTTCTTTTTGATTGAGAAGTTTTGATATCATCTATTTTATAACATTGTTTCTTGTGCTTTGAGTATGAACCAATTTGGATAAGGAAATTGACCCTTTATACCAACATTTTAGGTACCCATGAACATGAAGAGATGTGTTTACTTTGGTGTTTTGCTTGAAGCGCGACGGGACACAAATTGGGTTTTTAATTGAATTGTAATTTTAGATGTAATTTTGAAGGATATTTAGTTTAAGAATTTTAATTAAATTATGTAAAGAATTTTGTGTAGGTTTTATTAAGAATTTATTACGGATTGGTTGAAGGGAAAAAAGTCTTATTTTTCTTAAAGAAATAGAAGTAGTAGTGATTTTCTAAAAATGAAAATGATTTAGGCGTAATATCTTGAAGCAAAATCAGGACGTTGCAGAAACCAACTCCAACACCGGGCCGGTCGGACGAGGCAGCTCTCGCTTAGGAATATAGTAATATACAAAATAAATAGCATGTTTTCATGTCAACGTCCTGATGTCCTTTCACCACCAAAACTGAAAAGTTGCAATATGTAGTTTGCACTTTACACGTCAACATGAATTTCTGCCACAGTTTCAAAAAGAGCAGTGTTATATGGCACGACAACTTTGTCGCACCATTTGCACGTATACCCTTAGCATTTGTATATTCACACCTCATGTTGTTTAACAAAAATTTTTACACAAGTAAAATATAGATTTTTGACACAAGTAAAATAAAAATATAAAAATTAAATTTTTGCATAATATGTATTGTTTTGTCTTTGTTGCGGATTACTACAAAATATTCTGCTCCCACCACTTCCACTCATTCTCCATATATTTTGCAGACACGAGTCACAACAGCTTGGAGTGGTATCAAACTAGTTTGCAGACACAACATCCTTTGTAAACAATGTAGTGTGAATTTAACAAAGCCACACCATTAGGGTACTCACTAACGTGTACCACAAATGAATCCATTTTTCTGCTATCAAAGACAAGAGCAGTAACCAAAGCTTAATGTTAAAGTGATAATGACTAAATTAGTATTTAAATTAAATGGAGATTGAGAAAAAAAAGAGGCTGGATTTGGATTTGAAAAAAGATAGGAATTGATCAAAAATTCATAAATCGTGCAAGTGGTGCAACAGAAGTTGTCTTGCCATAAAACATTTTTCTTTCAGAAAATGCATATACAACCAAGAGCAATGATATTTGAACAACCATTTGGTACAATCTATTTGACAACCTTCCTTTTCTCTTTTTTCATTGGTCAAAAACAATGGAGAAAGAAAAAGGAATAAAGAGAGTAAGAATAGAATGTGAGTATGAAAAAGAAAGTTGTCTAAAAGTTGTCACAAAGTGGTTGTACAAATATTATTTCTCTACAACCAAACATCCATAACGCAGTAAAGGCCATATTTACAAATATGGTGGATCCAACAAATTTAAACATTCAACTTAACCTGCAGTCTTTCGTTTAAGTTTGGTCTAACTCGAATCAATTAGAATAAATTTAAAGTGCTTTGGTTCAATTAACATATGACTTTAAACTTGTAAATGTGGATTAAGACTTTATATATCAAATCTAAAGTTATTACATTAATTTAAGTGACGAAACTTTAAACATATAGTTTTTTTTATTGAATTATAAAATTTATTTTGAGTTTTCTATTTTTTTAAATAAAAAAATTATAGTATGTTTTTTTGAAAGAAAAAAAAAGTATTTGCATCATATATTCTTGTTATATTTGAATACATCCATCTATAATCATTTTGAATTCGTATAAATTGTTGGAGTTACGTCGGAGTTTGACATTGTTAAGGTTTCTACGATGTTGGTTGTATATATGTAGTTGATCACTTTCATTTTATGAGCCAATTTTTAAGAGGAGTAGTGATATTTGAACAACTCATTTTAGACAACTTATGTGACAACTTCTTTTCTCTCTCTTTTCATTGGTCAAAAACAATGGAGAGAGAAAAAAGAATAGAGAAAATAAGAGTATAATGTGAGTATGAGAGAGAAAGTTGTCAAAAAGTTGTCACAAAGTGGTTGTACAAATATCATTTCTCTTTTAAGAGTGTGATTCAAACGTTCTGGATTAAGCATAACAATGTGGAAATTGAACCAATGTCACAATTGAGCGTGATAGTAGAAGATATTGAAATTGTATTTGAGTCCTACATTGCAAAACTTTAGTCGTCTGATGTGTATTTGTTAACATCCTTATTTTATGTGCTATATAGGGGTGTTCAAAATTGTTCCGACCCATAAGCTTTGGTTTGGTCTAATGCTACCTATAAAAATAGAGAAATGATATTTGAACAACCATTTTTGACAACTTTTGTGACAACTTTCTTTTTAATACTCATATTATGTTTTTACTTTTTCTCTTTATTGCTTTAATTTTTGTGTAAATACATCATTTTCTTTGTAAAATTTTGGTTGTCACAAACGTTGTCATCTAAATGGATGTTCAAATAGCACAACTCGTAAAAATACGGGGACAATAATTTGTCCAAAGTCTTGCCTTGCAAGTGAAAGGGACCGGGCTCGAGCTACACTAATAGTACTATTATTACTACTAAGAACATCTTCAATGAGGATATCAAAGGGGATTTCGTAGAAGGATGAACACATTCCTTATTTTTTCACCCATTTCAGGAATTTGAAGTGATAAATTGGGTAGCATAAAAATTATAGAAGTAGCTTAAATAAGGTAGGTTTAAATATGTCATTGATCCTTGTACTTTCACCTTTTTTTGGCTTTGGTCCCTGCACTTTTTTTTTGTTTGACTTTAGTCCCCACAGTTTGTAAAAAAATTGTCATTGGTCCTTCTGTTAACTTCAAGTTAAAAAGATGTTAAAACTAACAGCGTGCCATATGGACCAGTTATTTCACGCCACGTGACACATTAAAAGATAAAATTTTCATAATTAGAATTAATGAAATAAAATTATTGATTTTTAAATAGTTTTTATATAGAAAGAAAAGAAATGAAACAAGGCTTTGAGAAAGAAAGAAATGAAAGGGGGGAGAAATATAGAAGGAAGGAACGAAATGAAACACAGAAGCTTTGAGAAAAAAGGAAAAATGGGTTTCAATTTGAACCAACTTAAAACAAAAGCAAAGGCTTCCAAAACAAATGCAGCTCATCATGAACATAAATTCAATGAAAATGTGAATGGAAACTAAAACAAGAATGCAAAAGCGAACTGATAAATGATGACGGAGGTCGAAATCGAAATTGAAACGTAAGGCAAGGCAACAAATCAGATTGGTTCAAGTTGAAACCGTACAAGCCATTTTCCATTTCCCCCTTTTATCAGAGCTTATACCTTTATGCGTTTCGTTTCTTCTTTGTTTCTTTCCGATATCTTTTATTTTTTAAATTTTTTATTTCTAATTAAATAATAAGTAATATAAAAACTATTAAAAATCAATTGTTTTATTTTATTTATTCTAATTCTGAAAATTTTGTCTTTTAGTGTGCCACGTGGCGTGAAATAACTGGTCTACGTGGCACAGAGTTAGTTTGAACATTTTTTTTTTTAACTTAAAGTGAACAGAAGAACTAATGACAAATTTTTTACAAACTGCAGGGACTAAAGCCAAACAAAAAAAATGCAGAGACCAAAGCCAAAAAATGGTGAAAGTGCAAGGACCAATGACACATTTAAGCCAATAAGGTATGATATCATCATTAATGTTTCGTTGCATAATAAAGTATTTTATCTTCCTTTTTTTTATATGGTATCACATTATCATTAACACAAGGTACCCTTTTTTTTTTTACCATTGGAGCAAATATTTTGAGTTGCATAAGTATAATGTAGCATTGTAGAGAACACTTATTAATAGTCTACGAAACTCAAAAGAAGTTCATTAAAACGACCATTGAAGATGTTTAGTGTTTATTCTGAGTACATTTTGAATTCTTACCATGCACTTTCTTTATTAGACTTGTAATTATGATTTTTTGATTGAAATTTTTTTGGATGACGAGATGGTGCTTAATCAAAGACAGGAAAGACATCTTAGATCAAAGAACATTTACAAAGAGATTTGTATTTACTTTCCTTAAAAGACATTAGCAGGGCTTGAACCTTGAATCTTCGAGTCTAATGTCTTTCTTTTTACGACTAAACCAAACTCATAGAGTTAATTTTAAGTTACTTTTTTTACAATACTTTAATTCTACTGTATAATGAATTGCACTTTCTTTGTTTCACATCTTTTAAATCTACCACTCATACTATAATTTGAATTATTAAACAAAACATCACATTGTGACCTGTGTAGTAATTATTTGACTCATACCTCATCGGGTTAAAGATTGAGTTAAGGATTAAAAAATTGGTTTGATCTAACATTATAGATAGATAAGGAACACACATAACCTTTGTATATCTCTAGAACCAGCTTCAAAGACTAAGAGTCAAGTTTTTTGTTACAAAAAGTTTAGGTAATTGATTTTCGAAATCTTACTAGGATTAGGGTGGGCATCAAGGATCAACGAGAGCTAACATATGTACTTATGTACGACTAATCAAAACTTTTTAACGTGACATCGAAAGTTAAACTCACAACAATATGAAAGAATTAACTCCTTACCACCGTGCCAACATTCATTAACAATTGAGGTTCAAATTAATCTAACACAATATTTTATTTTTTTAGAGATTTAAATAATTCAGATCAATAAAATTTGATTGAATTTAATAATACCAAATGTAATGTGAAATCAACATATATATAAGAAGATATGAAACTAACATAGCACCCAATATATATTTAATACTTTTATTTTTTGAAGAGATATTTAATTACTTTTAAGTAAATTTAAATTTGGATTGATTTTGGATTATGGTAAAATTACCCACTTTTATTTTATTTTATTTTAAGAATTCTCAAAATACAGGTGGCATCTTAAAACAGAATGGCTACGAGAAATGTCTTCCAAATATTCTCGCACGCCTCGAAAGTTCTACACTCTTCAGGTATCGTGACTTCGTTACACACCTTCCAGAAAATTCCTCCTCCTTTTTATTCTCTCTCTCTCTATTAACCCTATTATTCATTGAATTGAAACCGAATTCTGATAAAACCTAACCTTTGAAACCATTCAGCAAAATCACAACCCAAGAAAAGAAAACCATGGGGGTAGACTACTACAAGATTTTGAAGGTTGACAAGAATGCCACTGAAGAAGAGTTGAAGAAAGCTTACAGAAAACTTGCCATGAAGTGGCACCCTGATAAGAATCCGTCAAATAAGAAAGACGCTGAAGCCAAATTCAAAGAGATATCCGAAGCCTATGAGGTATTACATTACTTACGTTTTCTTTAATCTTCTGCTACTAGCTAGCATGTCCTGAATAATATTAATTGGTTTTGATTTTGATTTTGTGATGAAGGTTCTAAGTGATCCACAAAAGAAAGCAATTTATGATCAATATGGAGAAGAAGGGCTAAAAGGGCAAGTACCACCACCTCAAGATACTGCTGGTGGTGCTACATTCTTCCAAAATGGAGATGGCCCAACAACAACATTTAGGTTTAATCCAAGAAACGCAAATGATATCTTCGCAGAGTTTTTCGGGTTTTCAAGCCCGTTTGGTGGAAATGGTATGAGAGGTGGTGGAGCAAGGTCCTTCGGTGGAATGTTTGGTGCTGATGATCACATGTTTTCTTCATTTGATGAAGCTAGGCCTATGCGTCAGCAGGGTCCTCGTAAGGCTGCTGCTATTGAAAACAGATTGCCTTGTAGTCTTGAGGAGCTCTATAAAGGGACTACCAAAAAGATGAAGATTTCAAGGGAAATTGCAGACGCAAGTGGGTAAGTATTCTTTGCATATAACATTCCATTTCATTCTATTGTTGCAATTTTACCTTTTAACAGTTAACAAAATTTCATGACGCATAAATAAAATGTTATTTCTTGTACATCACTACTTGTTCGTAGATTCTTCAAAATATGCTAGATCTAATTATCAAGATAGACATACAGATAGGAGATTGATGAGTCTTATTTACAGGAAACAGAGAGAATCTATGAAGCACGGATACTAACACGGACACAGATACGCCGACATTGCTCATATTTTGAGAAAATCACATAATTCAGTGTAATTATGTGTCGGTGTTGTGTTTGCGTCCGATATATCGGGACACAGCTAATCCGAGAAGGGTCCGTTCTTCTTCGTAGGAGAGAATAGACATAAATTGGAGATTGATGAGTCATAACTTGCATTGCAAGTTGTTTTTGTGGGATTGTATTAGACTGGAAGTTTATCATCAATTCTCTGAGTCATAAGTTCCAGTTTGGCTGAATTTATTGCTGGTTTGATTAAATTTGTCTGGTTATTGATCTCTTTGCAGGAAAACTATGCCAGTGGAGGAAATCCTAACAATTGAAGTAAAACCCGGTTGGAAAAAGGGTACAAAAATCACATTCCCTGAGAAAGGAAATGAGCAACCAAATGTGATACCAGCAGATCTTATATTTGTTATTGATGAGAAACCACATGGTGTATTTACAAGAGATGGCTATGATTTGGTTGCAACACAGAAGATATCACTTGCAGAAGCTTTAACAGGCTACACTGTTCGTCTCACAACACTAGATGGCAGGGTTCTGAATGTTCCTATTAACAATGTGATTCATCCAAGCTATGAAGAGGTTGTTCCAAAGGAAGGTATGCCTATTCCAAAAGATCCTTCAAAGAAGGGTAATCTTAGGATCAAATTTAATATCAAGTTTCCAGCTAGGTTGACTTCTGAACAGAAAGTTGGAATCAAGAAACTTCTGGCACCATAGTGGATCCACAAGCATTCATTGTGAAGTGTATAGTCTTCCAATCCTTAGTTTGAGTTCTTTCTCAACTTTTCTTATAGGACTTTTGATTTTTGATATGTAGCTTGTGTGTTATATGTTGCACACCTTCAACGTTGAGGATTGAGGAATCAATTTTGAACCACATGGTTGATTTAGAGTTCTTAAATTGATGTGTGAATGAAGTATGCATTTGTTGATTGGTTTAAATATTTTTACATAAATAGTTATGTGAGTATGTGGTACCATTATGAAAGAAAAAAATGATGCAGAATTGAGAAGATAGATAACTCATGAGGTTTATAGTAAGTTGCAGCGTGGGGTAATTCTAATTTTCTATCAAGCACAAAATCAACGAGTTGTGTCATGGTAAATTTTTTTGTAACACAACTCTCGTGTTTCTTTTTATTTTTTGAGGTTTATACGATAGATATGCTTATATATCTGTATACTCAAGAAAGTTAATAAATAATAAATTGTTCTTTGAGACGTGTGGGAACAACGTCTCATGTGTTATACTTATACATTGTTAAGTGTAAGGATCAAAACGAAGCCTATAATAAGCCTAACCGAGTCTGATATGCTAGTGATTACCAACGCAACTAGCTTTATCGGATACGTGATGCATGCGTCTCTCCAATTTTAGTATTTTTTGTAATCCAAATATTGTAAAAATATTTGTTACCAAGTCTGAATTTTTTTTTTATGTTCTAGCTGTTGAAAATTGTTTTAAGATGAATAAGTGAGAGTCTAGATTTAAATGCCGACTTTTTGTGTTTGCATTCTACTCCATATGTTCCTTTCTGAGAGTTAATTGGATACAAATTCAACATAACTAACATTTTGATAGTTTAAAATTATAATTTGCCAATAATATCATTTTTCAACTACTCTTATCTACTCTTTTATGGTAAAACTAATTTATGTTATTTATTTTTAAGTCAAGTTTGTATTTTGTTATCTACAAATTTAAACAAAATTTTGTTACATGTATTAATGACTCCATAAAGAGTTTTTTTTATTTAAAAAAACTCTATAAAGAGTTGAAATATATAAATACGATGAGTAAATATTGTTAAAAATTTCAAGTGTATAATAAAAAGACAATTTTTATGGAAAAAATAAAATAATATATGTGCATAAAATAGTAATTTGTTGGAGAGAAGAAAAATAGCTAACAATTTATTTTAAGGGAGTTTAATTGTTTGTTATGAAAAAAATATAACACATTAAATTTATTTAAAAGAGAAAATGTGTGCAAAATAGAAATGTTTATTGATGTATTAAAATGAGGGTATTTAAGAATTTATTGACGAATTAAATGAGGGGTATAATAACTTTCATTAAATAATAATTATAAACTAGACCAATAGATTTTTTTTAATGAATTTCCTACTATAATTGGACAGCTTCCAACCTTTGGATCTAATTTGTCAACAAAAAAAAAACCTTTAGATCTAAGTTAAGGGATGTGATCGTTTAAATGTGTGAGCTTGTTGATATAACATACTCCTTTCGGTCTCAAATATAAGAAAAGATTTCTTTTTTAGGTTTATTGAGTAGTTAATGTATCTGGTCTACATCGTAAAATAGATACATTAATTATTCAATGAACCTAAAAAAAGAATCTTTTCTTATATTTGAGATCGAAGGGAGTAGATCACGTAATCTCAAATCAGCAGCAGATGTCAATTAGTATTGTATCTACAACTTCAACTATTCCAGGTCTTATGCAAATCATTTAGTGAACTATCTTGAGTCAAAAAACAAAAATCTTTTAAACTCGTGTATCGCGTGGAGATATTATACAAATAAAAAAAATATGAAAATCTATTTTATACCTCCATACCTATATAATATCATATCACCCTTTTATAATGTTATTTAAAATTTTAATTTAAAAAATCAGTTAAACCTTATTTAATAGGAACAATCTCATCATAATATAATGAATTAAACACAGTAAAAGAGCCAAACACTTAGAACATCCACAATTGAACACTCTAAATTGGTGCTTAAATGAGTCCCCTATGCCCACATCATTAATTTTATGGTAATATTAACAAGCACTAATTTTTTTCTCCAACTCAGTACCTCAAAAAAAATTACTAAGTCCCACAACTAATTCTATATCAATAAATTTCAACAAAAAATTATTTATTTTATTAAAATTTATTAAATGGGATTCGCAAAAAATGAAGAGAGATATGATGCTTTCATATCCACCATTCTCTACAAACACCCATATATTATACTTCACAATGAAGTGTCTATTTAATGTGGTATTAAATAAGTGAACCAACCACTATCTTAGATGCCTAGATGGTCTAATGTTTCATATTTTTTTGCTAGTAAATATAATGATTATAAATATCAATAGAATATAATTCTCTTAAAAAAAATAAAAGTATCAATAGAATGACCATCCTAAAAGAAAGAAAAAATAGAATGATCACACACAAAAAAAAATAAAAAGGAATAGAACCTACAATATTAATAGAGAGTAAATATCAATAAATGGATATATCATAGAGAGTATTTTCTTTGTAAAAAAATAGTAATAATGAATTTGATTCGGTAAAATACTAAGATATTCCTTTCTTGATACGAAAATACAGGGATATTTTGTTAATATTTAGAAATTACAAATGTAAATTTACAAGTTAAGTTTGTGATCAACCATAGTCCTGTTCAATAATAAACATTACACAATCCAGAAACAAACAAGAAAGTTGAAGAAAAGAAAGGTCTATCCTGGGTGGAAGAGAAGACTGGATCCAAAGTAGTGGAAGATGGGTTTGGACTACTATGAGATTTTGGAGGTTGACAAGAATGCCACAGATGATGAATTGAAGAAAGCATATAGAAAACTTGCCATGAAATGGCACCCTGACAAGAATCCTGACAATAAGAATGATGCTGAGACTAAATTCAAACTCATATCTGAAGCATATGAGGTATATGTAACTTCATCTTGTTTTTAGTTTAGTTTGATTGCTACAAAACTATGGTCAACTGATCATTGATGTTTCTGACGATGTTGTTAGTTATAGATCAGATTGCCCTGTTTTTCTGTTTTGGTCAGATTTTTTGTCTTTTTCTGTTGTTTACTGTCGTTAGTTTTTATTTTTAAGCCTTGATTGGTTTTAGCTTATAATGATGATTAATTTTGTGTGTCATATTGAGATCCAATCCAATTTGATGGTTATAATCTGTGATACAGTCGGATGAAAACTGAGGATCACCTAAGAAGGGTCAAAGAATTTGATAAGTTTAGGACTTTGACCCTTACCAAAATCCTCAATTTTCAATTTTTTTCCCTCATTATCCAATCTGAATGTGGCGCTATTTGCGATATTTTTCATTTAGTGATAGATTGATAATCGTTTGACTTTCATCCCAAGTAAGGATTGCCATGTAAGCATCATTTGGTCCATGGTTTGATCTCCGGCCGTGGTATATGGAAAAACATATCTTATGATAGGTCAACCTCTTAAATTGATCTTAGTTACTTCAAAGGATTTTCTACGCAGTTGCACGCAGATGATACCTTGGTTTTACCAAAATAAAATAATTGTGTGCTGTTGAGTCAGTTAGTTTCTTACTACTTAGTTACTATCACTTGTTGAGTAATGTTATAAGGGTCGCTTCTCCTTGTTGTATTTATTTTCCATCATTCAGTAAAATTTCAATTTCAGTTAGTTTTCATCAATTCATGGACCATGTTGTGGGGATGTACAAACCATGAAATGTTCACAGAATCTGACTTAGTATATTGATTTGGCTTCATCTAGGTTCTAAGTGATCCACAAAAGAGAGCAGTTTATGATCAATATGGAGAAAGCAGCCTTAAAAATGGAATGCCTACAACAGGTGACAGTGCAGCTCCATACTTCCAAACTCAGGATGGCAGAAGGTTTAGGTTCAATCCCAGAAGTGCGGATGGCATATTCGCAGAAGTTTTTGGCTTTTCAAGCCCTTATGGAGGAATGGGAATGAGGGGCGGCGGCTGCAGAGGCATGGGCATGAGAGGTCAGTCGTGGGTGTCCAGGTCTTTTGGCGATATTTTTGGCAAAGATGTATTTGGAGAAAGCAGACAAACGAGTCAAGCTCCAAGACGCAAGGCACCTCCCATTGAAAATAAGTTGCCTTGCAGCCTTGAGGAACTTTATAAAGGCACTACCAAAAAGATGAAGATCTCAAGGGAAATTGCATACGCAAGCGGGTAAATGCTCTTCCTCTGGCTTTTTAACTCACATCAACTTCAACTTGAATTTTTTCTTAGAACTAAATTTCATGAGCAGAATAAGTGTTTTTTTGTTGGATTTGTTGATATATAAAGTTTCAATACATTTCTAACTAGCGGTCTAAATTAGTTCTACACTGAAACATATTGTCACATAAACCAACTTTGTAACTACATTTTATAATTACTGCAAAATACAAGATTCTTTCTCATTGGACGTTACTGACTGCGTATTCCCATTTCCTTTCGCTTGTTATGTGTGCCTACAAGTATAACAACTTATTGATCCCCTGCATGTGTGTTTGCAGCAAAACTGTACCTGTGGAGGAAATACTAACAATTGAAATCCAACCAGGCTGGAAAAAAGGAACGAAAATCACTTTCCCGGAGAAAGGAAATGAGCAACCAAATGTCATTGCTGCAGATATCGTATTCATTATTGATGAGAAACCTCACAATGTATTTACAAGACAAGGTAATGATTTGGTTATGACACAAAAGATATTACTTGCAGAAGGAGAAGCTCTAAGCAGAAGCTATACCTTCCAACTTACTACTTTGGATGGAAGGGGTCTGACCATTGCTGTTGACAACGGAATTGATCCAACCTATGAAGAAGTGGTTGCCGGCGAAGGGATGCCAATTTCCAAAAATCCTTCACAGAGGGGTAATCTTAGGATCAAATTCGACATCACATTCCCTAGCATGGTTGATGCTGAAACAGAAAGCCAGAACTAAGAAATGTTCATAGCGCCATAATAAAGTGTCAACCATTACGAAGTGCATCTTGTGTATAGTTCAATAGTCTTTCGTTTTGCTCCCGTTCTTAACTCTCTTTTCTTCCATTTTATGACTTTGATATATGTAGTTTATGTGAGATCCCTTAGTGTCATAAATGAAGTTTAACAATATTACTTGATGGATTCAGAATAGGCCAGGCCAGATCAGACTTTGATAGGCCTGAGTTTGGCCTACGACAAAATTTACAAGCCTAAGCCTGGCCTATGGCCTATCATAGGCCGTTTTTCTTGGCCTGACCTATTTAAAAGTCTGGACTGGCCTGAAAGCCTACTTCCAGACTTACTTTACATTAAGGTCATCAAATAGTCATTTGGCCTACTAAATAGGCTAAACAAGCCTTAAAGCCTACTTAATAGCCTATTTCAGTACAAGTAAATTTTAACTAGATTAAAACCTACTTAAAAGCTTATAACAACAAAGCCTATTAAGGGACTAATAGATAGAGAAAAAGGTGTTTATATTTTTAATGTATGCAATTATTTTAATATAAAAAAAACATTTTTTAATGAATAGGTATTAATAGGCCGGTCTATTAGGCTTAACAGGCTTTTTTGGAAGCCTAAATCTGACCTATTTAACTAAACATGCTTTCTAAAAACTCTATGCCTAGGCCTATCTATTAAAGCCAGGCCAAAACAGGCCATGTCGTAGGCCGGCCTGGCCTATTCCCAACCCTAATTGAGATAATATTTTGAAATATGATTGCCAGAGTACTTCTTTCTTTTTTTGTATATGTAGTCTGCAATCTGCATTATTAAACAATCAATATTAAACAACAAGTTTTTCCTACATTGGCCATCAGGTAAGGCCAGTAACATCATGGCCGTGGTTTCAAAATTGAATTTACTTTACTAAAAAAAGGCAGCCCGATGCACTAAAGCTCCCGCACACGCCAGGTCCAAGAAGGCATCGCGCTATTTGATGTACTGTACGCAACCTTTCTCTGTTTTATGCGCAAGAGGTTGTTTCTAGAACTTGAACCCATGACCTTTTCAGTCACATGACAACAACTTTACCATTACGCCAAGGCCCCTTAAAAAATTACACCCTACAAAAAAAGAAGAAAAAAAAAATACTCGGCAGACCTTCATAATCTTTACATGATAATTAACAAGCAGAGGTAACTCCTCTATTTGAAGCTTAATCTTTGACTCATTTCAGATTGGAAAGTAGTTTACCAGGGCCAAGTATTTCAAACAATGAAAAGACAATCAAAGTGTAATAAAACTTTATTAGTTGATGAGTATCTATTACAAGGAGAGGATGATAAAACAACAACAAAATGACGTTGGCTACAAAGCCCTATGCTTAAAGCTTAAAAATACAAGGCTCCATTTTGCATGGATAATATACACTAAATCTACTCAACCATTAACTCAGCCGCGTGATTTGTAAACATGGAACTGACAGTATTCGTAAAACTGCGATAAAAAAATGTAAAGCAGCCTTAACATGCAAATTCCTACATTGATCAGATTAAAAATGGATGTTCTAATCAGAAGAATCTTCACTCATAACATCTTCGGAGCCCCCTACATTCACTACTCTATTCAGCATTCCATCCGAACCTTCACTCATAACATCTTCCTCAGAATCTTCCTCTTCATTCTCTTCAAAGCCAATGCCGATGTCATTAACATTATCATTGCCATTGTCTTCTTCATCTTCAAAATTGTCCACATCTTCATCACTCATTCCAACCAAATCCCTATCCCATCTGTTAGGGGAGACACCGTTGTAACCTATCTCCCAATTTCCATGATCATATTCCACTGCTTGAGCATCATCATCGGATTCCACTGCTTGAGCATCATCATCGGATTCCACTGCTTGAGCATTATCATCAGATTCCACCTCTTCAGCACTGTTACTATTCTCAGCAACCCCAATGTGAACAGGAGTCATAGGACTTAATTTTTCAACATCCCATTCTTCATCCAAGTTTCTCAATGGTTCTCTTCCACCCTTGGAACTATGACTGGCTGCTGCATGGCCCAGCAACAAATCCTCAACAGCTCTTTTTTCTACTCTACGTTTTCTGACCGTTCGGCGACCTCGTCCACCCCCTTGTCCTTGTGTTCCCTGTCCCTGCTGTTTTAATTTCTGACTTAGATTCTCGGTGACCTTAATGTTTCGACAGCCAGTATCTTGTTTGGAATTGTACATTCTTTTAGACAGCTTTTTACCCCGTCCAAGATCACTAGCTCCTCGCCCACGCTTGTTTCCACTTCGTGCAATTTTATTAGCAGAAGGTTTAACTTTGGTGAATCCATCATGATCAAGAGCTGCTGCCTCAAACTCTCTGTTAGGCTTGAAGGGAGTATATCTTGATGGAAGCCTCTGCTAATAAGCAAAAAAAATAAAATGTTCCATTAGATTATGATGAAAATTTCAAGTCAGCGACCCAGATGCTCAAAACCAAATAACACAGGAAAATGAAAGAGACTCACAATGTATTCTGTTGCTTCTTTCTCCTCAACAGGCTCAAGTCTCTCAAGCTTTACATAGCTGATGGATGAATCAAACTCAAAAAGCCTGAGAGACAATGCTGCAGTGGTTAGTGGAACCCATGGAAGTAGAGCAACTGATTCAGGATCAGCAGACACATGTGCAGCACTTTTTGACATACTGCTTAATCCCAACAATTCGTCTGTTGTAGAGAAGTTTGATGACAAAAAATCACGCCGTAGCGCTTTTTCAAATAGGGTCAACATCTGCAAAATAGGTTTTCAATTTATACATGTCAGCATAGATATTGATCGTCGATTTTCTGAAATGATATATATATATATATATATATATATATATATATATATATATATATATATATATAATTAAAATTCATAAATTGAAACGGCATGAAACCTGTAAAAGTTCCTCCACGGATGATGATTTACTCAACTTCACACCCCAATGCTTCCTAAAATCAGTTGTCCAAATTGTTCCGAATGCTTCAGAGAGAACAGATGCCTGTAAATCAAAACGTGAGTACAATAATACGAATGCTTCAGAGAGAACAGATGTCTGTAAATCAAAACGTGAGTACAATAATACAATCCTCAAAGGTAAAAATTATAATAGGATGCAGAATGACATCTTAAAATTTACAAAAAAATCAGGTTCGAGATTAAGAATCCAAAGTTGCCATCAACTCACCTCCATACATGACAGCAGGACCTTAAGCAATCTTGTCCTCAGAGGAAGAGAATGTTCCATAATATCTTTGGATAAATTGCCAACACACTGAAATGTGTGTTTAGAAAAATTAAATTCATTATTTGATGGAAATGTTTGGTGGCAGGAATTGCAATGGGAGTCTTCCATAAAATAAGGATCGAGACAGATTTCACAAATATCCACCTGAGGTTTGCATCTCTTTACCCCAAATTTTATTGCACATAAAATTGATGAATTATAGCATTCTTTCCACATCCACTTCTGAAAATCTTGATACCTTCTCAAGGCAGCTTTCTTTTCATTCTCACTTTTGCCAAGCTCAATTTTGAAGGATGATGAAGTTTCAGATGTACGAGAGTTCAACTCATGAAGGGTACTGCTAGGACTGCCAGATCCTGAATGGCGCTCAGGCACTGGATATGCTTCATCAGCTTCAGTTTTCATAGAACCTTCCCCTTTGCTTCCAATTTTTGTATATTGTGTATTTTTTCGAACATTTTCTTTAAAGGATTTCTCAATCTTTTGCAACATCAAGCGCAAATGAGACTCCCTGATCCCGCGTGAATCCAGTGATGTCAAAAGAATATCAAAGGCCTGCATAGGAATGGTAGAATAAATAATATATACATTACAAAAAGGCAAGCTCAAAACGGTAATAAAATACTAATCAAGGCAAAGTATATAAATACATTACAATTTCGCACAAACATTGACATCTTCAGATTTAAAAGAACTACAATAACAATTTCATGGCAGGCCACCCAATAAATCAAGAATAAAGTACGAACAAAGACATCAATGTGGCAGGTTGATGAAGTTACCTCTTCAGAATCAATAAGCCTCCAACTGCCATCATGATGTTCAACAAAGATCCTGCCAGAACCAGGATCATTACTAGAAGCAGATGCAACAAACTGCCAATATCGGTTACGCCTGCGGTCCTGGCCAAGGGGTAGAGACCTGTAGACATACATCTCCTCGGCTATGTGGGAAATATAAGATTTTAACTGTGATCGTGACCTTTTTGAATATTGTGCATGCATCTGACTATGAGAGTTGTCCGGACCTGTGCCTGGGCAGAAATCATGAGCTACCAATGGCTTTTCAATAAGTAGACTCTGTGCAGAAGGAGTTCCTCTTTGGTTTTCTGCAGTGCTGGGTGATGCTTCATTCTTAATGTTGTTAATATTGATGTCGAGCAATGGGCTTTGATTTCCCTCCACAGCAGGATATGTGTCTTGTGTTTCAAATTTATTTCCAGCAAGTGAGGGGAAATCTAATTTACTAATATAATCATCTTTCAGACGAACTTTATCTATTTGTGCTTCAGCCCACATTTGCTTTTTCAGAGCATTTGCTGCTTCCAATCGATCCTGAGAAACATTTCACGTCAACTAAAAAACTAAATGCAAAAGTAAACTAGAAGATATTTATTACATGTGAGTTTAATTCACCTCAAGAATAATTCGGATTGAATTTCCTTCATTTGCCACACCAACCAATGCAACAAGAGCGTTTAGACGCTCTTCTACACTGAGATCAGAGTATTCTCCTTCAGTAAGTCCTTGAACCCATGGTTCTCCAGTCTTGCTTTCATCGATTTCCATATTATCATCAAGATTTCCAGTATTTAGATTTTCACAAGCAACTGGTTGTCTGGTGACAGAAGTGGGACAATCGGCATCCTTGGAACCATTCTCAGGAAAACAAGGCAGATCAGTATCAAGCTTATTTTGAATAAGGTCTACATCATTGCCCAAATTTTCTTTTACATTTACCAAGCTAATATTCATATTATCGTATTGTTCTGAATTTTGGTTTCCACTTGAAGGATTTACCAAATCATCGTCTTCAGGATCCTCGTCAACTTCATCACTTTCTGACTCTTCTTCTCTTTCAACATCAACGACATCTTCACCAGCTAGAAACCCATTTTCAAATATTTGGATTTTCTTTCTTGCTTCTGAAAGAATGGACTCAGCATCTGCAGGATCCTGTCTAAATGCAGTTCGTACACGATATGTTGATGGAGCTATTCTTTCGAAAAGTTTGCCATCTCTTGTTAAAGCAACCGAAATTGATGCTTCAGGTGTCTTGCTGGTTGTTAGGTCCCGAAGACCAGATTTCTGACAAGAAAAGAAACATAAGAACAAAGTTGACAATTTTTAAAAGAGAATTCAATCTGATGATAAACAATTCACCTGAATCTTCTCTGCAAGCTCTAGCACATTCAAACCTTTGGGGCCCTCAAGAGAGAGAACATGAAATGCTGCAAATTTAACTGTTCCTGGAGTTAACCTGTGTCTCGATCTTCGAGGAGCTAATAAACCTTTCTCTCGCATTTTTGCCACTGCACTTACAGCTGCTGAACCATTACGAAGTGTAGAAATGACATCATCACCACTTCTTCCCTGCTGTTACAAATACATTTAGCTCCACTTAGTTCATTAACAAATGTATGACGAGAAATTCCATTGTTGATTTTACATGCATGCAAAATCATATATGGTCGGTGAAAATAGTCCATGATAACAAAAAGCTCATGCAGAACCAGCAAACTAAAATGATAATACTTTTGAGCTGAAAATTAAAAAAGTAAAATAAAGAAAATGAACCTCTTCTTTATCATTTGCACAGGACCAGGTAATACTTCTTTTTTTCAACTGTGGTCCAAATCCTGCAGATAGTGCTAACTGTCGCAAAATTTCAGGCCATGTCAACTGATTTAAGTTCTTCTGCCAATTTCGTATGTCAAAGCCCCATGTATATGCCTAACATAAAACACAGCATTATTGATGTGGACTGCATTTAATAAAGATACGATTTGTCTAAAAATAACAGATAATATTTTTGATATAGTTCAACTTACTCCTTCCACAATCTCTGGATGGCCACCGGCAGGATTAGCAGCTCCATTCTGGTTCACTCCTAATCCTGTAGAAGGTGTCCTTGCAACATCTTCAATGTCTTTTATTATCATTTTAAGAACAGCAACATGTATCTCACCCAACAATCTTGAATCCTGTTATCAAGTTTTAATTTTAAACACCCATAAATGAGCCAAAAATTGCAAGAAAAATAGTTCACTTGCAGTACAAAATCATTAGGAAAGGCCGGATTTACTCACATAATCATGAAATGCTTGTACAAATTCATCAAGAGTAAAAGGCCATAACTCAAGAGCATCAGCAAAGGTAATCAAGAATCTCCAAACCTGAAATATAACACCACAGGTTTCATACACTAAATTCAGATTCCTCAATTTAAGCTAAAAAAACAAATTAAGAATAAAAAATGTTAATAAAACTTGTACTGCAAACTGAAGTGCATTCACACGTTACAATTATATCAATCTCAGTGTAACATACATGGTAGGTCAACTTAAAGCCAACTTCACCCCCCGCCTCTTGACAGTACCAAAAAAAGAATTTTGCAATCAATGTTGTATGTTATATATGTACACTATAAGGAAACAAGAGGGGCAATTCAAACATACCATGAGAAGGTTGCCAACATCTTGTTCCGAGTTGAACCAGGGCTGGATAGCAAATGGTTTTTTTAGCTTTACACTTTTGGGCGGGAAAACACACAAGGAATCTACAGTAGAAATGTTGAAGTATAGCATTTTTCTTAGTATTCCCAGATAAATACTTAGGCTAAAAGAACCAAATTATGTAATATCACTAAGTAAAATATGAGAAATTGCTCACCCCTAAATGATTCAAGGTTTTGCAAAGTATCAAGATCAATATGGATGATAGAGGAAAGCCCCTTGCTTGCTGCCGCCAATTCCATCAATTCTAACTGTTCATCCTCAATGAGCTCCGTAGACTCTTTAGCTATTCTACGAGCATTTGCCTTTTCAAGGGCAGCTTTCCTTCTCTCTGCCTCTTTCTCTTTGCGAATCTCTTCTTTTTGCTTCCTTTTCTCAGCCTTTATTAATATATAACATAAGAAGGTATAGTAAGATACACTAAATATCTTTAGATCAATTTGATTCAATAAAGCAATAACACGAGGCTTAATACTTACTCTTAAATGTTCTTTCATCATATATTTTTCCCTTCGTTCTATCTCCCGCCTTTGCTCACGCTTCAATCTTTCCTCTTCTCTCTGCCTCTCACGCATCATCCTTTCTTCTTCCTTCCTTCTCTCACGATCTAGCCTTTCCATTTCTTTCCTCATTCGCTCTTCATTCTACGAGGAGATGAAAATAGAAGGGTTAGCTAAAAAAGAATAGGATGTCTTCAAAGCTCCATCAATATATAGTGACATGTTATATTCATTGAATAAGACCTTTCTTCTTAGGATATCTTGTTTCTCAAGTTCTTTCTTCATCCTTATTTCATAGGCTTCAACTTCCTTGGCAACTCTGGCATCGTCGGTCTACATGAATAAATGTTAAAAATATAAATCATCCTCAGCAGAGAATATTACATTAACTTTGTATTGTTGGGGAAAATAATAAAAAATAACACTTAGCTTACAAATTCAATTAATACCTTTCGTTTCTTCTCCACCCGCAAGACCGTGTCATTATGGAAAACTTGTCCACCAGGTAAAGCTAAAGGATTTTCTTGTCCACCAATTTGGTGATCAGTGAATTGGGAGTTAATGCCAGTATTGGCTATGTTTGGGTGAGGTTCCCTTTTGGGGACAACATCATTATCTCGAGGAGGAGATGGATAGGGAATTGATTGCTTGTCTTGCTGAGACAAAAAGGGAGGAGGGGAAGCATAGGGAGTCACTGGCTTGTCCTGTTGAGACGATAGGCGAGCACGGGAAGAATGACTTTGAGTTCCATAAATTCTAGGTAGATGTTCATTTCCAATCGGAAAAGGAGGAGTTCTGGTAGGACCCTCCATTGGATCGTATAAATGGGGTTGACTCAATTGTCCAAACATATCAGATCTAATGCTAGGCTGGTTCGGAACAAACGGATATTCAGGGAATGTCCTTGCCATTGCCTGCAATGGAGCCCGTTTTAAATCAGAATTTCAAATGAAACAACCAAACAGATATAGGTGTCCCATCTAGATAACTATCTCACACAACTGTGAATGAGAAAGAAAGGGTTTTTTAAGACACATATCTAAACAACATCTGCAAAGACTTACCTTATTCGTTCTAACTTCATGTCTTTCGTATATTTTACTGTCATAGGCAAGACTAGGCCGCTTCTGCTGTTCTACAACAGCTGCACCAAAAGAAACTACCAGAAGTGAGTAGCCAAACAAGACTCATGCACCCATCGGAATCATTCATATATCACTAACAACTTGTACCAAGACAACATTGTTTCTCACAACATTTTAGATTAAAAAGAATCAGCCAAATCGATGAAATTGTATCTCAACATTGCTACCTTAATACAGAACATCTAAGAAACTAGTTAACCATTTACCACACATATGTGTCAGAAAAGGAAACACTATAATCAACAATAAGAACAATCACCATGATCCCTAAATAGAATGTACAATATACAGACAAAAAACAAAACACAAAAAAGGAAATACATCAATTAAGATAAGCAGAATTCAACACAAGTATAAAATAAACTACAGAAAAGTAACTCATTCTAAAACAGCAAGTGAAAGATAGTAAAAACAAAGCTGAAAGAACATTGACTATACCTAAGGGTGCCCCAAATGCATCAGGTGGCAATGGATCAAACTCAATTCCCAAAATAGGTCCATCTTCCCTCAAAGGCTCCCCTAACTGTGCCTCCACACAAGCAATTGCTCTAAGCTCCATTATAGTCTGTGGTGACTCATAATAACTCCTTGGAGGTGGCACCACATTCCTCAACTCCGTCCGGGCAAACGGGCTAGACCCAGAACCTGACCCGGATCCATATTCATTACAAGGCTCCAGAATCAACTTAGGATTAGGCTCATGAGTAGGAGAATCCAGCAAAGGTGGCGCCTTTCGCGCCTTCTTAATCGGTAACTCCTTCTTGTCTTTCAACCTCCGGTGACAAAACCACATCTGTAACTGTCGATCCGACAACCCCAACTTCTCAGACAGCTCTATCCTTGTTGTCTCTGAAGGATATGTCTCCACTGAAATTCAAAAAAACACAGAAGTTCCAAAAAAATTAAAAAACAAAAAACCCATAACCAAAATCATAAACTTAAAACAAAAAACTCAAATTTGAAGAAGAAAAGAAGGAACTAACAAGCATAAGCTTTCTCAAGCATTTCAAGCTGAAAAGGGGTTTTCATCTGTCTCTTAGGTTTGCTTTGACCTTCACTTGAACTCATAATCTTGTTGTTACTTCCATTGTTGTTGAAATTTTCATTACTATTTTCACCCCCATCATCACCCTTCTGGGAATTATTCTCTGCTTCAGCTTCCATCGATCAAGATCGAATTTTTTTTTCCCCTCTTCAAACCCTAGATTCCACCACCCACTAAAGAAGAACACGAAGCAACAACAAAAGCAACACAACACAATAATTAAGGTTGGGTTATTTTATTTAGTAGTTTTTTCTATTATCTGTTTAGAAACAAAAAATTTCGTGAAAGTCAAGGAATGGAAAATGAAAAAAGAATAATAATTATTAATGGTGGAACTTAAATTGTTGAAAAGATAGAACAAGAAAGAAGAACAATAAAAGAACAAAAAAGAAAATGATAATAAGAAAAGTAATAATTGATAAACAAAAATAATAAAAGAACAAGAACAACAACAACAACAACAGTTTCTCTTGACTACTATAATTCCACCAACACCTTTCATAATTATTCTTCTTTTTAATTTCCCTTTTTTAAAATTAATCTTTTATTATGTGTTTTTATGAATGAAGAATGAATGAACGGTGTGATGTGATGAACGTTTGTTTGATGATATGATCACGTCAAACATGAGCCAGCTAAAAAACAAAAACAAAAACAAAAACAATGAATGAAGAATGCTTTTTTTTTTTTATTGACAAAAATTGAAAAATGTTCCTCTGACTCGACTTTGTATGTGTTTTTTTGTGTGTAATACATGTATGTTTTTCTCTCCCACGTTGTTTTGATTTTGATGAACTTTTTATTGTGTATGTTTTGATTTTGATGAACTTTTTATTGTGTATGTTTTGATTTTTCGTTTGGATTTGATTTGGATTTTTCTCTCTTTTACTTTGAGTGTAATTTTGGTTAATTGGTTTAGTTTAAGTGAGATTAATTGATTGAAATTGTTAATTGGTTTAGTTTATTAAGTGTTGTCACATGAAGGAATTGAAGAGAGAGAAGAATTACGGTGGTTTTTTTTGTTCAAGTTGTGTGTATTAGATTTGTTCTTTAAAAACATTGTGTTTTTTTTGAAGGGGTTGGTTTCGTGATTTGGGATCCTCAGCGTGCGACGGCATCTTTCGCGTTCGTGTTGTTGTGGGCCCCCGGTTAACGATCTTAAGTGAGTTGCTATATATATAGACCCCCCATAATTACTTCCCATACCTTTCCACTTTTTTATGTACTATCACATAGGGTGAGAATAGGTGGTTAATGAATTTCTTGCAGAAGAGAGGGTAATGAAAAATTTAGACATGATGCAAATGAAGAATAGGTTAAAAAGTGGTATAGATCTTTCTCGCATGTATTATTTATTTGTCAATTAATCAAGAGGATATGAAAAAAATTGATTTTTTTTTAGGAAAGACTTTCATAATAATCAGATAGAGAAACAATGACATTTTTAAAATTCATATGTAAAATGTGCATTGTAATATCTTTGTTTGTGGGCTTTGAATGCCTTGATGGTTCTTTTTGGTTCAATAGTGATTCTACAGGTTGGGTTCAACACTTATTTTGGTGTGACGATAGAAGTCGTATTAATTACCAAGTTTAAGTTGATGTTTTAGCATTTGATACTGTTGGAACACATGAAGTGTTATGGTGTGAATTAAAAAAAAATTCATTTCAACTTTCTCAATTAGTGCTCATTTATGATGTGAGATCAAGCCATTGATTTTCTAACGGCCAACTAATCTTAGCCATTGGATTTGTAACTTATTTTTGCCTCTTCACCTATAAATTGAGCTCCTCTCCCTCACTTCTTCTCACACAAAAAGTTCTCTTGAGTTGTCAAAAGACTTTTCTCTCTTCTCCCTCCTTTAGCTTGTGTTGACGAGCTACTTCTCCCTCTTTTCCTGTCCCTTCGGATTTAAATAGTGTTCTTAAGGCCATAGTCCCTTCGGTTTATAATGTCCCTTCGGAATTAAGAATGGTCTTAAGAACATAGTCTCTTCGGTAAATTATGTCTCTTCAGAAATAAGAGTATTCTTAAGATCAAAGTCCCTTTCGAGATAAAGTGTTCCTTCGAAAAATAAGAATGATCTTAAGAATATAATCCCTTTGAATGTTTTATGCCCTTGGAGAAGTTAGAGGTTAGAGTGGTGGAAACACCATATTAGAGTGGTTTTAGTACCATATAAGAATGGTCTTAGTACCATAAGAGAGTGATATCAATATCATATTAGAGTGGTCTTAACACCGCATTTGAAGGTGTATTTTTAGAACAGATCCTATAGTGCAATAGAACTCTGATACAATTGTAGCTGAGCTGTTTTATCCTGGGGGCGTCGTGGTTGATAGTCTGCTTGCACAATTTTGGGCAGTGCCACGAAATGTCTTAAAGAGAGCGACCTAGTCTGCGACTCAGCCTAGTAATCTCTTCGGTGACAGAAAAATATTTTAACTAATTTTGACTATTGTTCCAACAATTTTAAGACGTTTTGTTCTGCCATATCGACCGAAGAAATTACAAGTTTGTTGTCTGTAAACTAAAACAAGGATAAAAAGGCTATAGAAATACTCTGATTAAAAGAACACAGTAAAGTGTAGGAATAGGTTTAGCGCTGCGTTACAGGCTTACCTGAATGGATAGTAATTCACTATTATGAATACTAAAGATCAACCTTTTGGAAGATTAAGCGAGTGACTTTTTTGTCTATGAAATTTCTATGAAGGAAATTAATTTGTGCAAAAAAGATTTTGGTAGTAATTAATTTCTACTGAGATATGAAGATTTAGCCGATCCTTTGACGAAAGGACTAGCTAGAGAGAAAGTCCATAACACATCAATGAAGATTGGACTAGTGCCTATGGAATCACTCATGATGGTAACCCGACCTAAATGACTGGAGATCCCAAGAAATAGGTTCAATGGATAATAACAAGTCGTGAAGTGATATGAGGTGAACATGCTATAATAAATCACAAGAGGCATGATTCCTGAAGCGATAAGAGGTTGAAATAATAGAAACTCTTAATGAGATCTATAGTCTATGTGGAGTGGAGTACCTAGCTACAGGAGTACTCTTGATAGACTCGCCTTTGTGAATGTGGAAGTGGGGGCCGCTTCCTATGGAATTCTATAGGCAAAATTCCTAGAGCGTTCACTAAATCGGGATTGACGTGCAAGGCCTTTAATGCACGGTTTTTTTGATAATACACCTAAGAAAAGGTTGTGTGTGGTTTGATGTTAGAGATAGAGTTCAAGACTACGAGTCACTCTAATAAAATCTGAATCTTATTCACTATGCAAAGGTTCAAGTCATAGACACCTTCGCTTGTGCTCAATCTTAGAAGGCAAAGGTTCAAGTCGTAAGACACCTTGGCTTATGCTATCTTAATAGAAAATAGAAACCTCTAAGTCATTTTTAAATTCAAGTGGGGGATTGTTGGAATACATGGAGTGTTATGGTGTGAATTAAAAAAAATTCTCATGTCAACTTTCTCAATTAGTGCTCATTTATGATGCGAGATCAAGCCATTGATTTTCTAACAGTCAACTAATCCTAGCCATTGGATTTGTAACTTATTTTTGGCTCTTCACCTATAAATTGAGCTCCTTTCCCTCACTTCTTCTCACACCAAAAGTTCTCTTGAGTTGTCAAAAGACTTTTCTCTCTTCTCCCTCCTTTAGCTTGTGTTGACGAGCTATTCTTTTCTTCTCCCTCTTTTTCTGTCCCTTCGGATTTAAAGAGTGTTCTTAAGGCCATAGTCCCTTCGGTTTATAATGTCCCTTCAGAATTAAGAATGGTCTTAAGAACATAGTCCCTTCGGTAAATTTTGTCTCTTCAGAAATAAGAGTATTTTTAAGATCAAAGTCTCTTTCGAGATAAAGTGTCCCTTCGGAAAATAAGAACGATCTTAAGAATATAATCCCTTTGAATGTTTTATGTCCTTGGAGAAGTTAGAGGTTAGAGTGATGGAAACACCATATTAGAGTGGTCTTAGTACCATATAAGAATGGTCTTAGTACCACAATAGAGTTGTATCAATACCATATTATAGTGGTCTTAGCACCACATTTGAAGGTGTATTTTTAGTGCAATAGGACTCTGATACAGTTGTAGCCGGACTGTTTTATCCTGGGGGCATCGTGGTTGATAGTCTGCTTGCACAATTTTGGGCAGTGCCACAAAATGTCTTAAAGAGAGCGACCTAGTCCGCGACTCAGCCTAGTAATCTCTTCGGTGACAGAAAAATATTTTAATTAATTTTAACTATTGTTCCAAGAATGCGTTGCATGGTAAGAACAAATATAATTGCCTTTAGTTGTTTTTTTGGTGTAAATAACCATAACAATACTATTATTTTTGTTGGAGCAATTGTTGTTTAGGAAAAGGAGGAAACTCATGTGAGTGCGCTTTCACAATTCTTGAAAGCAATGGTCAGAAACTAACCCTCTTTTGTAGTCACCAGCGGTGATTTGCCAATGCAAAATGTCATAAAACGGGTGCTTCCAAATACTTATCTTAGATTGTGTGCATGACACTTGATTCACAATGCATCATTGTTGTGAATATGAAATTGCAAGTGTGCAAGTATATACAATCGTTACAAGTATAATAAAGTAAAATTAGAGTATCGATCCCATGAAAATTGATGTGTCTAAGTTCTAAATATTTCGTAACTTATAAGTTTAACTAGCCAAGATCCTTAGTAACAAGTAACAAAGATAAACATTGTTGGTTTGATAATAAAAAGTAAATTAAAGAGTTAAAATGCAAGTTTAAATGAGGCAAAGGTTGCCTTAGATTTAGGTGATAGATCGTCGTTAAGGATACAACTTAGTTTTAAAATTTGTTTCTGTGTTATGATATTGCAACATGAAGTAGAATGCTGCTCGTCAATTTGAAAATGGTAGATCTTTCAAAAATAATTGAAAATAGTAGAGTGTTGCTCGTTAATTAGTAATATCTTTATTGTATGGGTCAAAATATTCTCCTATGATTTTTTTATTTTTTTATAAGCAAAAAGTGGTGCAGATGGAGAAAAATATTCACCTATGATAATTATTAAACCAACATTAGTTTTTTTAGCAATAAACTAGACATTAGTTAACTAAAATAAAAAGGAAATCAGCTTTCATTTGAAATTTGACATTATAAATAACGTTTATAAACGACATATACATCTCAGATTCACGTCACATGATCATTTTTTAATTCAAATAAAAATCATGTTCAAATCCAGAATTTCCGTCTAAATTTAATTCAAACATAGAAATTCATATATTATTTCCTAAGATTTTTTTTTTACGCTGGCACATATCAAGAAAAAAAAAATTCCAACCATATATCCTTTTAGACATGAAGTGTGGATATAAAGTAAGATCTCTACATATAAATGAATGCTCGTTCTCTATAAACCATTTAACATTTGTTTCATGATTGAGAATTTCACTTTCAAAAATAACTTTCATCGTTAATTATAATGGACATTTTATTCCTTGGGATATTTTAAAAAATTTGTTTGGTTAATAATTACTTTAATGGACGTTCTTAGAATTATTTGTAAGAGTAGGTGTTATGGGTAATAATTACTTTAATTTAATTTCTATCAACGTGAAAACCTTTTATTCCCACACACTTTTTTGAGAATAAATTATGGGGTACAGGAAAGTTTTTTTCTTTTCTTTTTGAGAAGGGTAAATTAAGTTTTTGGTCCCTATAAATATATGTAGTTTTGTTTTTAGTCCCTATGAAAATAAATCACACTTTTTAGTCCCTACAATATTTTCCGTTAGTGCTTTTAGTCCCTGTTAAATTAAAATTTGTTTAATTATGCTTAAAATTTTTTTTAATGATTTTTTACATACTTGTTTAAAACATTATAAAACGTTCCGCCGCAATAAGTTAGCTCAAAATTTTATTTTTAAGTCCAAATTTTCGTTAGTTTTATCTTGAATTTTTGGCGTTTAAAAAAAATTATATTTAATTCATTACATGTTAAAAAATTCTAATTTTTTATAAAAGAGATTATTATAATGTTCTTAACATGTCTGTTAAAAATCATTTAAAAATATAAAAGTTTAAGTATAATTAAACAAATTTTAATTTAAC
>Ga0228710_1001831_pt1 | contig 32711 bp, 25 predicted proteins | sample MedpolnodulmetaG_FD_177995 | JGI IMG/M metagenome (GOLD analysis project Ga0228710, IMG submission 177995) | Root nodule microbial communities from Medicago polymorpha collected in Santa Monica, California, United States - pink nodules | ecosystem: Host-associated > Plants > Roots > Nodule... | reverse complement strand
GGAAAGTGTGAAAATGAGTGGATTTAAGAATGAGGTGGAAAAAAAAAAAACAGAGAGGAGGTTAAAGTTTGAGAAACAAATAAGATTGATTGGATTTGAGAAGATGAAATTTGATGATGTGTGAATGATGATAAACAAACCCAGGAAATACCACACCTCTTCCTTTTTCCGTTTCTTTAAATTTTTAATTTTTTTTCTTTTGATTTTTTTAATCTTTTTAATTTATAAATGATTATGTGGCATTTTTAATTTTTTTAATTTAATAATTACACACGTGTCCTGTCATATAGGCGTTGACCGAGTCAAAATTGACCTAAATGACTACTACCGCAAAGGAGCTAATTCTTGGGGGTCAAAATTGTAGTTTTTGTATATAGGAGACTAAAATTACAAGTTTTTGAAAATTAGGAGGGAAAAAGTGCGAAAAAAATGTTGAAGAAGCAATGGATTTATAAGCCAAGAGAAGTCTATGACTATAAAAGCTATGGATAACACTAGTACTAGTACTTATTTGGATTGAGTGCTTAAAAATTATGTTCTAAAACAATTAGAAATTGAAGCATTTGACTTTTGTAAACAATAATTTCTTAATTTGAAATTTTTAAAAAGTGACAAATGTAAAACTCAATAATTAATTAAAAAGTGACAACAATAATTAATTAACTTCCCAAACGGGGTTCGTACGATGCAACTCATAGGTATACCGATATGGAATTGCTTGTGGAATGAGTCAAGCATCTAATTTCTATCAATAGGGAATTACATTAATGCATCAAAACAAGAACATGAAACCCTGTGAACCAAGTATAATTTTATGCATCAATCGAATGTTCCTGTTTTTAAGGATTATGTGATGCATGATTAAACCTCCACGAACATTTAATTAATTGAACCAAGAATATTTAAAACAGGAGTATTAATTTCCAAATTAAGATGGGTTGCAATCAACAGGCTCAGAAGTGCAAGCCATACGATGCAAAAGGGCGTGAAGATACGTTATCGTGTGTATGACGGCTGGAAACGATGACATTGTTATCGGAACCAGCAGAGGATGGGTTAGCAGGCATGATTTAGGGGTCGGTCCATTCTCGTGGTAAAGTTCAATTTTGTATTTCTTTCTAAGTTTCAATCTTCGTGTTTCAGTTTACAGATTGACCATTCTCATGGTAAACCAATTACTAGTATACAAAGGCATGCATTTTGATTAAATGTCAAGAGTCTAAAAAATATGCATTGATGGTTCAAAATATTTCCGACCGAATAGTTCATATCACTTGTGTAATTTATCATACTCTATGATCTACATATGCTACAATCAATCCACCATTTATGAAAATAACAGAAAGCATGAAGAAAAAAAGAAAACATTTTCATTCTAACCCTTCTCCTAGAAACAACAATAATCATGAAATAATATATTTAACATTCTCATCATAATCCTGCTCATAGAAATTACAACCTAAGTTCAGATTCGATTTCATTTCATTGGAACATTCATGAGTGGAGTTGTGTTTTGTAACTCAAGATTGACAAACCGTGGAAGTAAGTGAAGTTGTACATGATAATGGTGTAGGAGCTGTTGTATGTTTATCATAGATACAACTTAAGAAAATTGCTATAGTTACCACTCCTAATGTTATGAGCTAGAATAAAATACACACTAATTTTGCATCTCGGATAAATAGAAGGTATGGAGTGTACGCAATCATCATAAATCACAATCATAATCATAAAAAAACAAAAAAAAAGTTACCAGAAAAAATGGGCATGGATAGAGTACAAGCAGTACACGCAAAGAGAGAAGCAAAGGAAAGTGTTTCTATTAAATGTTGTGGTTTTGGATTTTGATTCGTTGTGGGTGAGTTGACTCAATGAGTTGGGCCGAGTCGAGTTGTTGTGGTGTTGGATATGGATTTGTTGTGGGTGAGTTAACTCAGTGAGTTGGGCTGAGTCGAGTTGTTGGAGTTGGATAAGCTGTCCTCATCTTTTGATGACAGCCACCACAGTTGGCCGCGACGAGCACAATATTATGGGAGACGAGTTGGGTACATTAAGGAGCTTAACTAAAATATGCAAAGGAAAATAAGCCAGTACCTGTGAAGAAATAAAGGAGGAGCTGAATCGTGTGTAGCAAGACAAAGTTCCACAACCAAGAGCCCAAACTGTAAAATCTATAGTAGTAAAAATGAAATGTGAAGAAAAAAAAGAGGAAGATTTTAGTATTTAAAGAGGAAAAAATAAAAATGTTGGAATGTGGACCTGAGTAATTATGGAGATGAAAAAAATATTAATGAGGTGGATACAATGATGGGACAAGACATAGTGACATGACAAATAATTTGAATCAAGCTAATGTTTATAACTTGGTTACGAATTAGCTACTTGGTGGACTGTGGACTGGTATGAGTCGATCGAATAAAGAACAAACGTCTGTGTCTTAACAGGCTTGACGCTTGATGGACTGTGGACTGGTAGGGGTCAACCGAATAAAGAACAAACGTATACGTCTTAACAAGCTTGACGCTTGGTGGTCTAACATGGATAGACCATTCCGTTTGACTGTTCAAGTCAAGCTAGCTCAACATGTCTTCAGTCAACATTGGTTTGATTGTTCAAGTCAAGTCAGCAAGCTCAACTCGTCTTCAGTCAACACTGGTTTGATTGTTCAAGTCAAGTCAGCCTGCTCATCTCATCATCACTTAATATCACGTGTCCAGTACAGACGATCAACGCGCCTCAACTCCACGCGCCCGGTACAGATGAGTTGTACCCTAGTCCACGCGCGGCCGTACTCAAAACAGACATCCAATAGGAGGCTCTGGATCACAACTTAATGAACATTAATGATTAGAGAAAGACCCATTAAACCAAAACTTTGATGGATATAAAAGGGTGACACTTAGATGTTTGATGTGACAGATTTTTTAGATGGGAAACCGTGTATTATTTTATCTAAATCTTACTCGAAGTGCTCTTGAAATTTCACCTAAAATATTTCACTCAGCAATTCACCTATTGCAATTAACTTGTGTTTACGTACATGAACAAACAAATGTCAACATTCTCCTAACCCTACTCATAAAAACAACATGAATCATGAAAATTCACAAAAAATGTTAAGACCCAAACCCACAAAAACTCACATTGCCACTAATGCACAAGTCAAAGAAGAGGATAACAAAGTACATGAAGAAACAACCTATTACCATTGGATTTTTTATTTTTTTTTGAAGCTACCATTGGATTTGGATGCGTCCGAACAGAGGAAGAAACACCCATTTGCAATTTTATTACCTTTTTTTGCAATTCTATTACTAGTAGTCTAGTACCACTTTTATTTAAAAAAACAAACCCTTACGTAATGACCATCATAAAATCAAAATCAGATTCGCACGTTCTTTCTTTGTAGGTCAAACTCAAAATGGATGATTTTATAATCATTTCATTTTCGGTTAGAAACAAAATTTAATCTTTTTTTAGTAAAATATTTAATATTTTTTCCCTAATTTTTTTAATCTTTTTGTATATTAAATCAATAATTTTTTATATTATGATATTGTAGTACAGGCTTTATTTATTTTGTTTTGGTTACAGTATAGGCTTTAAATCAATTTTTTTTTACAAATAATCTAGTGGCTGTTACATGTTTTAAATGTGAGAAATGGGGTATTTCGGGTTCGAACCCTGACCTCTGTATATATTATGCAATGTCCTTATCAATTGAGTTAAGCTCACGAGGACATGCTTTAATTCAATTTATAATTTTAGTTTTGGTCGAGTAGTTTTTCTTTTTTAAATATATAAAAGTTTGTTAAGGAAAAAAATCAATATGTTAGTGTTCAAAGATAAATATCTCAACTCAGTTCGTTCCATTCTTTTGAAACATTAGAGTGAAACTTTTTTCTCCATTTATAATAAAAGAATAAATAGAATGAAACTTTTATTTTATTCAACTTTGTTCCACTCTATCTAGCTGCATTTTATATTATTATACTATATTCATTTTAAAAATATAAACAGTACTTTTTTTCTAAAGAAGAAAACATATAAAAAATACTTGATGAAACAAATATGAAAATATTAACATCTCCATTTTTCTAGCTTAGGAAATATATCCTTACTTTAACGTAAATCTTCATTTTAAGTGAATAAAAACATTTATACATAATAATGTAAATCATATCCACCATTCATAGAAGGAGCATATGTGACCAGAGTGTTTTTTTTAAAAAAAATAACTTTAAAGAAGTAAATTTAACAATACCCATTCAACTGAAGCACAAACGTCTCACGCCACAAAAAGATGTGAGCGTTACGAGATCTCTAAAAGGACCACACAACAATTTGGCATACTAATAAGAAACCTAACCTCTCATCCCCCCATCCCACGCACCTTAATAGAATACTAAAAAGACTCGATAAGTCCGAAGGTAAAACAAATTAACATCCTAACCACATAAACACATGACATGACACCTGATCACCTAAACATCTAAGAAAAAGATGACAAGCCGACTCTAAATGCTCGTCGTAGAAAACACAAGAAATACTCCTAAGGTCAACTATAATCCTCCTGATAAAGCGATTTTGACAAGTCAGAATCCTATCATAAACCAACTACCACGAGAAAATCTTCACCTTAAGAGGAGACCAAGACTTCCACGCCCTTGAAAGAAACAAGATCATTTCTTTTGACCTCACATTCAAGGAAACTATAAATTGATCTCACCAAATAAGTGCTAGAAAGACCATTACTCTAGACGCAAAAATCTACACCTTAAGAGAAGATTGAATTTCTCAAATGTATCTAGAAGACTTTGTGTAGAGGAAGCTTCTATACCTATAACACCTATTATGCGACAATCTCAACACCTAAAGTGAGAAAACATTTCACAGTGAATTAGAAACTCATAATTCATCTAATTAATGAAGAAAAAGTATAAAAACAATTAATCTAAAACCCTACTTTTGTGGGGACCCCAAAGGGTCTACTAGTATGATTTGTTTTTGTTGTAAAAAGTTATTTTAATGAATTCTTTTTATGCCAATAAGGGAACTGTCAAGCTGAATTTCATTGGCCCTCATATGTATGTATCTGCCATGCCCCTCTGTAACTCTACTTGTGTGCTGCTTCAAACAAAAAAGAAAGGAAAAAAACTCTACTTGCGTGGGACCTAGAGAGTTCACTAATACGAGCTGTATTTTATTAAAAAAAAACTTTTAATGATGGGTCTCGACTCTTTTAGGATTTTCAATTATGAAATCGTCCTATAAAAATGATAAATACTTAAATTTTCAATATATTAAATATACAAATTTTCATAAAATTATATTATTTAAGGTTTTAAAAGACTATCCAAAAACACTCGTTAACATTTTTCTATTTTTATTTATAAATTGTTTTTGTATTAATAATAAAAAGGTCTTGCTAACCGGTGTCCTTAAGACAATGACTAAGGAATCTATAAATAAAAATTTTATCTTGAAAATATAAGTTTTAACTTTTGATTAATTAATAATTGCACTACTTTTAATAAAAAGTTACTTATTTTGCCATTGCTAGTGCTCTTCATGTGCAGTAGTCTCCAAGTTTTAGCAATGAACTGGGTCAACAAAGTGAGGCTTGGATTACATCAGGGGCGTGGCTATGGCCTCCAATTAGGGGTGGTAAAATTGATGAATTGCATTGATATGAATTTTGATCATAATGATTGGATAAAAAAAATTCATTAATCTATTAAAATCCACTATTATTTTTGTTGAAAAAAATATTACGTTCATCCAATTCATCTATTATTAAATTCTTGAATATTTAAACAACGTATGTTTCATTATATTAGTTAGAAAAACATTATCGAAATCACAAAAAAGAAAATCATATTTGTGCATAGATCATCAGAACGAGAAGTTATTCTCGTTAACGGGTAAGGATAGAAATCATCTTTATTTATTATTATGTAATGAACAAATAATGTTCACTAAAATTAATTCTCACAATCACCACCAGGTCCTCCAAATTGAAGAGAATACCCAACATCTCCTCTTTGATCACCATAATATTCAACACCATAGCAATCAGAGCCGGCATCGTTGTATTCTTCTACGTAGTCTGTAACAGGTCCGTAATCTTTTCTAGATTCATTCTGAAATGTAACATGAATAAAATAGCATCCATTAATGAAATCATCATTAGGAAAGTGTCCTGATCCCATTGGAGGACTGAGAGCATTTGTAGGTGTTACTGTGAACCCACCCCATCCCACTTTATCAGCTGTGGGCAAGTTAGAAAATAAAGCCGCTGGAAAATATCCAATATCCTTGTCTCCTATATGCAACCACCAATTGCCCTTTTCATCCTGGACATCATATAACTTTTTTGTAAATATAAATTTTAGAACTAATGTTTAATAAACAATGAATAAAAAAATATATTTTATAAACAATATATTTCATTATATATACTCAAAATCGTATGGTTAACAAGATGAGAGTCTACTAATAATTAGAAATCGTAATTCCACTTTTTCTTCAAGCGAATACGCCAACAAAAGAACTTTGTCAATCAATTGAGTTGATTAGTTTCTATAAATAGTATCAAGTGCGTCAAATGATTTTAAAAACTAAAATGCTATGAAAAATACAAGTTAAACTAAAGGAGACAAATGTAGGCAAAATACGCATAAAATAAGTTGTTTGATTTATTAATATGTCAAAAATGAATTTCACAGCTGGTATGTACTATATGCAAGTGCTCGAAGACTAATTCCTAACTATCGTTTTTTTTTACGATAACTATCGTTATTTAGTTAAACTCGCATGTAGAGAGTGAAAATATGACACTTGCATTACTCTCCCATTTTACGCGGCATTTACTAGTACCTCACTCAATCTCTCTCTCCATCTCTGTCTCTCATCATCATCATGTTTCCTCTATTGTAGCCGTGTAGTTTATTCCTTAGCTAAAAAACATGAAATTGATTTTTGAGTATGTTCCCTTTCCTCTTGACTGGTTTTGATGTTCCCACAACCCTTTGGGAACCCCCTTCAAACTGATGAAGAGGTATGAAACATGGATACGGACACAAACACCGGACAATGACATGCCGACACTGCTAATAATTTGAAAAATATCACATAATACATAATTGAGTGTAACTATATGTGTTAGTATATGTCGGATACAATACGTGTCCAACACTGAAACATGCATAAATCAATGAGTGTTCATACTTCATAGATAAAGAGGCTAACTCATCTTCGGTTATTCTTATTTTGAATAGTCACTCATTTGACTAACTAGACATCAACTTATACATAATTTGGTTATATGTCATTCTCTACTAACAACATATAATATTTTTAGGCGTAAACTAAAGATAGATGAATACTAATGTTATGTTTTTTTAAGGATGAATACTAATGTTATGTAAAGAGTAAGTTGTATATAGTCTAATATTCCTTATATCATTTCTATGAGTTGTATACCTTGATAACTTATAGCATGAAAATTATTTCTTTTCACATTAAATGATATAAATATTTTAAATGTAAAGTTTATATAAAGAGATGAACATTTTAAATTTAAAGTTCAAATAAAGAGACAACCTGATGAAGAGAAATTGGCAGCTCGATCATCACTCCGCCGTAGGTAGATGTTTCACCTACACTCATACCAGGGTAATATGATTGGTCTGTCTGAATGAAGCCGGGGCACAACATGTTGTAGCATCCGGTCTTGAAATTATCTGGCTGTATATATATTTTTTACATCATGTTATATTTTAAAGAAATAAAACTATCATTTTCAATTTAACTATATTTAAAAAAAAAATATAAACATGAGTTCATTTAGTGAGAACATATGAAGTATTTTCTATATTTTAAGTGAAGACTAAGACAAAAACTAACATTTACTTACAGTCCATACTGTGTAGACATAAGTTCCACCGTCATTGTATAATAGCGGAGATACCTGCCATCATGTATGTGATGAATTAACTATTATTTTCCGTATCGTTAAAAAAAATTAAAAATTATATATATAAGCATGGTTCTGGTTTTGGGATAAAATAAGATTGGAATAGTAGGATAAATTAAAACTCACATGCCATCCAACAACGATTTTATTAGTACCATCTCCTTCTCCATTTTGAACAAACACGTGACCTGCGCTTGATTGACCCTTGACAACTTTTGGATTATACACACTAGTAGTTCCTCCGACTCCATAGTAAGGACCACCCTTACTTTTAAGAAACACATTAGCATACTGTAAATTCAATAGTTTCACGTATTACTAAACAAAGTTATATTTTTTTAATAGAAATAAACTAAATAAATTGAAAATTTAGTTAATCATGTGAGAAACATTACATGACTGATAGCGCCACCATTTTCAGTTAGGCTATGTTCATTGAATAAAGATTTTCCTCGAATGATATCATCTTTGGTTATCCTCCGAATAGGGACAGTTCCTTTTGGACATCTAACCTTCTCAATCCTGTATATGTGTTTAGTTGGTGAAGTCACTACACTTGTTTCATTAATTTTTCTTTCAAACGTTGGTTTTCTCTGCAACAAAAGAAAAGAAAAGAAAATTTTCGAACATCAAAAAATTGAAAATTGAAGAAAAAATTGAAAATCAACTACATTAAAAAAATTACCTGTAACTTATGATTTTTTAGTAAAGGATGATCAAAAGCTGGTTGTTTATTAATATCAACACAATCAACTATGTACCCTGACTTTGTCTAGAGAAACCACAAAAATTATGAAAAAGGGTGATGAAATTGATTAAAACAACTGTATGTGTAAATTTATACCTGGATACTCTTGACATGAGACCTGTTAATGAGGTTAAGTTGTCTCTCGAAATCTTCATTCAACGTACTATGCCTACCATCAACCATGTGGCCAATACTGCTAGTCATCAAACACAGAACAAAGAACAATGCATGAATTATTTTCACCATTCTCTTGTTAAAAGTAATAATTTGACGATGGATCATAATAGTTTAGTATATTGTCTATCTTTTTTTTTTTTGGTTGAGGAATGGTATATTTCTTTTTTATACATCAATGCTTCAGGTAATTAATTTAGGTAAAATATCACAAGTCAATAATATTTTTTGGGTTTTAGTCAATAAAATGAATTTAATGCATTTTTTTTTGGTCAAGTTCAATGCATTTTTTTTTGGTCAAGTTCAATGCATTTTTTTATTGAGGCACTAGTCCATGAAAAAAATCAACTAAACTTAAAATATGAGATACTAGTCCATGTAACTAGAGATAATGACAAACCCTGATTCGAAGAAAATAAAAAGAGATAATAACAATAATAAACATAATCTTTCGAAATTACTGATCTTTATTGCTTACAAGATCTTTATTATTGTCATTTGATAATACATGAATGATAACGTCACACATTAGAATATGCGTTGTTAGCATTTCTCTTGATAATAATAGTATATATTAAATCATTCAAGATGCATACCTTTGATTAAAAGCTTCCTAACAAGATAATACTGCAGACATACAACACATGTCTTCCTCTCAATTTTTACTTAGATATATGTGCCAATATGTTGAGCTTATATACATTTATGTCATTAATCACTATAATTAACAAGAGTTCTATGTTCGGTATAGTTAGATAGTAGCAAAAATATACTAACCCAGCAATGGCATGATGGTGAAAATTCAAACTCTCTCACAGGTGTACGAAGAGATGTGGTTGCTTGTCTAAACTGTTAGAACAATCACTGTGTTCTTATGTGCAACAAAAGTGCTTATGGAAATAAGTTGTTTTTAAGCAAGATGAGAAATAACATAAAGTTGTTAGAACTAAAGAGAGAATAACAGAGAGAATATATTTGTAATGTGAATTTTATTCATTAGTAATGAGTTTCACAATGCAAAGTCTTTATATAGGCACACAAGCCACTTGCTTGTGGAGCAAGTAATGTAACTAACTCGTAGAGTTTAAAGCAAACTTATCTAAAAATTGGTTACAAGATGAAGTTATTGATTAATATCTAATATAAACAAGCCTATGGAAATGCAAGGATGATCTGTTTGTTGTGACGGTCTTGGCATCGGTTCTGCAGGGCATCGTTTTTAGCTTGGTAACCTTGCCCCAATCATTTTTATAAGATTTGAAAATATTAAATAAATCATTTGCTTTTTTACACAACATACCATTAAAAATTTGGTGAAAAAAAAATAACCATAAAAAATTAGGACATGACATGGGAGTAGCAAATGGAAGGGGGGAAAAAAGAAGAAAAATTGAATATATTTTTAAGGCTGGTTGTTTACATCATGTTTGAATGATAAATGTTATTTGTACAACCATTTTATGATAACTTTTGAATAACTCTCTCATATTTACATTATAATGTTGTTGTTAATAATTCAGCCAATATTTGGCACTCAAGACTAGGCCATTTGAGTGCTGATGTATTGAAAATTTTAAGCAAAAAAATTTCATTTTAGTTGCCGACGAATTTCAATTCTAGTTCATGTCAAATTTGCCCTATGTCAAAATTTCGTAGACTTCCTTTCATAGCTCATGGTAATAATTGTGGGTCGTCTTTTGATCTGGTGCATTGTGATGTTTGGGATCCTTTCCATCATGCTCCTTTTTTTTTATGGAATGTGTTACTTTCTTACTACGTGGTTAACAATTGTCATTTGTCACTAGGCTTATAAGTTATAACTGAATGTTGATGTGACAAGATGAGAGAAGAATAGAGTGGGGTCTAGCTAAGAGGTAAAGGTTAAGCTAGAAGTTGGTAGGTTTTGGACCGGAGGTTGTAGAATGAAGTCCTGGTCTATTTGTGTATTTTCTTTTCTCTTTGTTTTTTTGTTTATGTGATGGTTAGAGATTTTGCTCTGCATTTTTTTTTGTATGTCATTGAGAATTACTGCTCCTACTGTAATCAAATAATTTGGTTCTTATCATCATTCCTTTGTGATCATCTTTTTTGAAGTGTTTGGCATGGTTGGAAAATCACTTATTAATTGCACCTAACCTTTACTGAACTATCCAGAAAATATAAATGCAAATTTATCAACCAAAAATCGTCTATATTACTGCATTTGTAGCCATTCTTTCTTTTGGCTCATTTCCTTTTTGCTTTTGGTTTTTGTCCTTGCTATTGTTTTGAGAACTATTTGAATTACTAACAGTTTATTGGATGATTGCTTGGCTGACATTTGATTATTTATTTAGTCACCCAAATAATCAAAAAAATCTATGTATCCACGTATGATTTTAAGCCATCTCTTTCCACTTATTTGAATAGACACATTGGAGAGGTTCGCATTAGAAATGTATTCCCGCTTCAGGAAGAAACTTGTTATATCTTACTCAACATGATTGAAGATCTATATAGTGTCTTCCTTCAAAACAAAAACAAAAAAAAAAAATCTACATAGCATCGGAATGTAATCCCTTCCCTAGTTTGAAACTATTAGGCAAAAATGTTTGTGGGTTATTATTTGAATTTGAATACTTTTAAAAAAGAAAACTTTTGATTAAATGATCAGTTGAAACTTTTCCTATGACATTCAAGCAATTCTGAATACAATAATCTTATGCATTATTGTTAAATAAAACAAACTATCAGATCTGTAAACATTTGGCAGTACGTTGTTATGCTTGACATTCCACAATAGATCTAACATTGTAAAATTAAATTGTGTACAGGACAATGGCAGCAAGTTCAACAGCCTTTTAACAGCTATCAGTGTTTACGCATAACGGTTTTTCAGCTGATCCTATCATCAGGAGAGTGCATCATTCATGGGAAAAGTTTGATTCCAGGTTAAGTTTATTAAGATATCAGGACAATGGTGGTTTGATTTCTATGACTCCATAGGATAGTAGGACTCACTAAAACATGGATATTGGATATAATTTATCAAACGTTCTCAGGAAGAGTCATAAAGTTCTTAATGGTATCTCCAATGCACATGCATGGAAGCTTCTTCTACTTAATGTTTAACAGGGCTTGGTCGTTCTAGTTAGTTGTCTGATTCTCTCCTTTTACATCTTGTTTGCATCAAACAAGTTGCTTTTTATAAGCATCCTTAAAATAAATCCAATATATTAAAGGAATAGGATCAAGAAACCTAATCAGTAATATATTTTTTCCTTACACAGCCTGTAATGCTCCGTAAAACTGCTTAAAAGTTAAGAGCTATCACACAAGAATGTTACCGAAGCTAGGGGCATAGGGCTGCAACCTGTTTTAGTTAAACAGCCTAAGCTTGTATGAATATCAAAACATAGTATCTCTATCTTCATGATGTAAAAACCATTAAGGTATGTTTCTGTTCTTTGATATGCATTGTACTCATTTGATCACATGTTTAACTTCTCAGAGCCCTTCTAGTCCGAATTGGCCTAGTCGGTGTCCTAATCAGTGTCGGATCAGGAGAGGTCTTTGGCATTTCTTGGGCAACAACATTTTCAGCTCCTGATCCTTCCATGTTTTCCTCAGAATGACGAGTCTTAATCAGATAATGAGCAACAGATTTGAAACCCAGCTTTGTCACCTTACAAACACAAATAAAAACGGAACAATCAACTTTAAGAATAGCCATATATTGGCCCTCCATTCCAAACCACAAACAAATGACAAAAAGAAAATCTAAGGTGAAATTTCCCATTAAAGAGTGGGAAGCAAAAAATGTACTAATTTGTAAAGACCAGCAATTACTTTTTCATGCACACTGAAGAAGATAGAACTAGAGAGGGGGGAACAAATGCAAATGTCAAATCATGCAACTAACCTTATTGTATATGTTACCAGTAGGCATCCAACCATTTTTCCTACGGCAACTATTGCAGTTGCAAATTTCACGACAAGAAGGGCAAGTCCATTTGGGATTGAAATTGGCTTCTGTCACATTTTCTCCATATCTATAATACAGTAGTAGAAAATGACAATTATTAAGATTGACACGGTGACAGTTGCTAACACAGGAATATATTTGTTAAGTTTTAGATGGAGGTAACACCTCAAGGAAATACAAAAGATCAGGCATTGTGTTCGTTTTCAAGTTTTAAATGAAAAAATAAGTACTTTTCTCAATCTGAATTCAACTAAAACAATGTTACCTTGTGTAGAGGCAATCTCCACAAAGTTGTCCTTGGGGTAATTCGCATTTATTGCAATCAGTCAGCTGACCAACAGTTATGTGCCTAAAAGAAAACCAATGATTTTATTAAAACTTCTCTACGGTCAGAGAAGCAAGTAACATATGGGCGAATTGATGTGCCAACTTTATGCATTAACTGCAAAAATGAGATAAATATGAGTTCTTCAATCAGAACACATGCACAAAACTGTTTGTACTAAGGTAAAACAATTTAAAAAGCATAGAACCAATGTTGTCAATCATGACTGGCGGATTCAAATAAATTGACATATAAACACACCAGTGTGGTGGCGCTGCCATGACAGTTTTCCCTTCACAAATTGGCTATGGCGGTTGTCAAAAAAATCACCACTCCATTAGCCATGGCTTTCATTTAACAACACTGCATAGAACTACTAAACGAGACAAAAATAGCAGCTAAATTTCAAGATGGCAAAAAACCTTCTCATTCCAAGCTACAATTTATTGACTAAACAACAACATAAACCATGATCTTCTCTATCAAAGTTGGTAATCTCCTCTTAAAAAAAACAACTAAAATGTACCAAGTATATAGTAAAAAAGATGCACATCTAAAATTACCAATGTTTAGTTAAATATAATATGCTTTTCTTTTCCATTCTTTTGACAAACTAGTAAAAAATTCATGTAACTTCTTTACTTGTAACAAACCCTTCAAAGGTGAGGACATATATCAGTCGGAGAGCAGAACAAAGTGAATTAGGCAATCAAATATAAAACCATAATACCTGCATTGATGGCATTTCTCTCCCTTGGTTGGATCAATTATACGATCCCCATCCTCATCATATCCATCCACATTCAATTCCCAATCAGTCCCACAATCTCCAAGAAGCTTCTCATGCTCTTCAGTGTAAACTTCAGGGTTTGTTCCTTCTGCTATATAAATATCTACCTCCTTCTTTTTCTTAATTGATGAGTTTTCTTGACGCTCTGCTATAGGAGACTTGAAACAATAGTCAACTGGTGGTAGGGTCGATAGTCTACAAACCCATCAAACATAAAATAAGATGACTAGAATTAGCTTTACCAACCATATATCTACCAAACACAACTCAAACAACACAAAAACTCAAACATGGTACTAAGAACGCAGACACAACATACATAATTGAGATGTACTAGCAATCTCAAGGCTCATTTGAAATTTCAAACACCGGAAACACCTTACATGTGTCGTGTTAGTATTGTGTTGATGTCAAAAACCAGAAAAAGATAGCTATTAATACACTCTCAAGGCTCATTTGAAATTTCAATGAATAAACACATGCTTGGTTGAGTGGTTGGCAAACGCTAATGTGAATTCAAAACTTCCCGTGTTTTAATGTCCGGCGATATACTTCAGCCTCATTATTTAGTTTCGATTTGGGTGCTTGGGTTGTTGGTGTCCCGTATATTTGCGGCGCCATTTGTATCCGTTTCGTTGTTTCTCCGCGAGTGTTTTGCGCCTTGCAATCCTCGTCGTAATAAATTTGCCATTTCAAAAAAAAAAAAATTCAAAACGCTCCCACGATTTGAAATTTCAACTAATAAACGCGTGTTTGGTTGAGTGGTCAGCAAAGACTACTATTAGTTCAAAATTCTCCCACAATAGAAGCTTGTGTGGCTTTTGGTCTAATGTGATTTTCCATCATGATTTTAGGGGGTTTTCAAACACACAAGGGTCTGTTTGGCTAGCTTATAACTTATAGTTTATAAACTCATGACAAAATAGAACTGTTTGGTAATTGTCTTTTCATCACGAGCTTATAGCTTATTTTCCATTGTAAGATGATAATTCAAATAGCGTTTTAGTTTATAACTTACTGTTTTTTCTTCCATTTTTATTCTTTATAATTTATTATAATCTAAACTTAAAAATGTATCTAATATGTTTTGGCCTTAACAATCAGTTAAATTAGTTTATCAGCTATCAATTTCAGAATAAATTATCAGTCATCATCTATCAACTATGAAGCACAGACACTCCTCAGATTTGGCGTGTCCCGTGTCCGACACCGACACGACACTTGTAATTACACTGAATTATGTAATTTTTTTCAAATTATTAACTGTGTCGGCGCGTCAGTGTCTGTGTTGTGTCTGTATTTGTGTTTCATAGTCTATCAGTTATCAACTAGTTTATTCGCTATTTTTACCGAAGAGAGCCTAAAATAAATGAGTTAGAAAGTGTGATAAACATTGTTTTACAGAATTAGAAAATGCTGTAACCTAATAGATATATTAAAATGAAAATGGTAGAATAGAAGAACAGAGTAAAACCAAGAAGAACGTCTTTGTTGATGAAGGAGCGTGGGGTTTTTTGTTTTTTGAGGTTACGAGAAAGGTTTAATAAACCAAGCTTGTGCATTCTCTTTCATCCTTTGTTCCCTAATCTGCTCGTAATTTGAAGATGATAATGATGATTGTTCTTTTTCTTCTTCGCTTCTCCTTCTACGGCGAGTTCCCATTTTCTCACACCCTCTCCTCTTGTTCTGTTCCGTTACTCTTTTCAGTTTTTGAAACGTTTCTATTTTGTTTTGTAGCGAAATGGCGGAATTTTTTCAAGCCTACGCCAAAAAAGCAGTGCGGTGTTTCATTTTTTCACCGCTCAAAAAGGAAAAAGTGGATTTCATGCTTTAAATATTCACTCACTTTGACAATTCTATTAAAATGGATGAAGTATTGAATATATCAATTTTTATGAAAGTATAATTGTAAAAACATTAAAAAAAGTTGCAAGAATTAATGATCATCTTAATTTTAATGTTTTTATTTTATTTTTCTTCTTATACTAAGGATCAGAGAGAATAACGTCTAAGTTAATTAGAGATTTTGTCAAAAAAAAGTTAATGAGAGATGAAACGAATATTTTACCAAGAAAACAAAAGAAATGCAAGAAATAAAACACAAAATAATCCTGCCACCTTTCCAAATTATAAGTCATATTACAAAAATATTTTGTCTAAAGTTATAAGTCATTTTACAACACACACGAGGAATTAATATATATATTTTTTATCTTATATTTTGTCTAAAGTTATAAGTCACACGAGGAATTCACCCGTTGAATGAAGTGAGTAAGTGGTCAATTTGGAGTTTAAATTCTAAGCCCACCGATTGAAAACACCAAAGTAGCAAGCATGAATGAATGTTTATCACCTAGGTTAAAGATTAATTACAATTATATTATGGGTAATGTTAACTTGTGCCCTTAGTGCACAAGTTAATAATCTAAAAATGGAATTAAATCATAGATTTTATTTTGAAAAGATAAGATTTTAAATTTTTTGGATGTTGAATGCACAATTTCCAACAAAGTATTTCTATCTTTATTTTCTTAATTTGTGCCTTGAAGGCACGGATTAACATTTCCCTTAAATTATATACTTAAAAGGGACAGATTAAAGAAATTGTAGCATTCCTCTTACCAAAAACTTGTAACCTTCACAACTAGATGTTTTTGTTTTTCCTTGCCCAGCTGAATAGCATGTCCGTGACTTCAAGATAATATGACACCACGTATGGTCATACTTCCTCTCAAAAACAAAAACAAAAAAAATTTGGTCATGCTTTATTTTTTTTTTCAAACTTTCCACACGTTATTTTATCTTTCTAAATTTTCATTATCAAATTATTAATACAGAAAAAATCCATTCAAAGAAGCATATGAACAAACCAAAGTTACGACACCACAAGACATAAACCCAGTACAGAAAAAATCCATTCAAAGAAGCATGTGAACAAACCAAAGTTACTACCCCTCAAGAACTTAATTTTGATTATGGGTGTAAATAATGACATCGTGGTCGTTTTTTTTTTAATATTAATTAATGCGTCAAGCTATTTTTTTTTTGTTGAGGAAAATGTGTCAAACTATTAGTTTGTATTAGTGTGGTATTAATGACAAAAACAGGAAGGTTTACTTTTGAAGCATCCAATCAAAATATTTCAAGGTTAATATGTCTCTCTTTTTTTCTTTTCTTTTCAAGTCTTGTTTATTTTTTATTATAAATTTTTAATGATAAATATCTTACTTATTTCTAATACTAATAACAATGTTAAGAAATTAAAATGTGCCAACCCTAATCCTAAATGGTTTTGCCTCCAAACATTCCTGGCCATTGATCAAATCTTTCTGATGGTTTTTCCATCTCTCGGTTTTCCTTGATTTCTTGAAGATTCTTCGTGATTCTTCTTTGTTTCTTCTCGTTTTGTTCTCAATTCTGCATTGAGATCCTTCTTTTTCTTCCTTCGCAAGTTTTACGAATTGCTTTTTTGCATCGTTTTCTTGTTCTTGCGAAGTTTCGTTGTGTTTTGTTTGAGTTTTGAGATTATTTCTCACTCTTTCCTTGTTTGATTATCCTTTTCTGGACTCTTTTTTGTGTGATTCTTGCACAATTTGTTGTTTCGTCCTTATTGAATCTTTCTCTCCTTCCTTCGTTTTTTGAAATCATGGTTCGTGCTGCTTCGAATCAACAACATAATTCTGATACTGATACTGATTCTGCATTCTTCATCCATCCTAGTGAAGGACCTAATTCGGTGATTGTGTCTCCTAAGTTCAATGGTTCTAACTACCTCGCATGGAGTAGATCAATGCAACATGCTTTGGGTGCCAAAAACAAGCTTCCTTTCAACAATTGATCTTTATTTGTTCCAGATCATGATGATCTTAACCGCAATGCTTGGGAAAGGTGTAATCACCTCTTTCACTCTTGGATTATCAACTCTATGTCTGATTATATTGCTCAGACTATAGTGTTCCATGATAATGCCTTTGATGTTTGTAATAGTTTACATACTTCTACTTATCCTATTTCCAATTATGTTTCTCATCATAAATTGTCTAACCTTCATTCTCATTTTGTCATGTCCATACATTCTAACCCTGAACCCAAAACCTGTACTGAGGCAAGTAAATTTGAATGCTGAAAACAAGCTATGCAAGCTGAGCTTTCTACACTTGAAACTATTGACACTTGGAATTTTTTTGATTTAACAGACATTGTGAAGCTCATAGGATGCAGACGAACATATAAGGTCAAGCACCATGCAGATGTGGTTCAATTGAAAGATATAAGGCAAGACTTGTAGCCAAAGGTTACAATCACATAGAGAGTTTGGACTATTTTGCCACCTATTCTCCGGTTGTTAAGCTGCTTTGGCATCCATTCATAATTGGAATTTACATCAGCTTGATGTAAACAATGTTTTTCTCCACGGAGAATTACAAGAAGATGTGTGCACGACTCTCCCTCCAGGAGTTACTTCCACCAAACCAAATCAAGTCTGCAAGCTTATGAAATCCTCATATGGCCTTAAACAAGCTAGCAGAAAATGGTAAGAGAAGCTTACTTCTACTCTTCTTCAACAAGATTACATTCATGCAACATCAGATCACTCTCTCTCTTTCTCAAGAAGACTGCTTTTTCATTCACTATTTTTTTGGTGTATGTGGATGACATCATCTTAGCCTGCAACTCTCTATCTGAATTCATTTACATGAAATCAATACCGCACTCTTGTTTTAAAATCAAGGATTTGGGTAAATTGCATTATTTCCTTGGTCTTGAGGTGGTTTACTCTCAACATGACATCTCTTTATGTCAAAGAAAGTACTACTTAGACTTACATTCTGATTCAGGTAATATCGGCTCTAAACTTGTATCCACTCCCTCTGATCCTTCAATCAAGCTTCACCATGATTCATCTCCTTCATATGAAGATTTTCCATCTTACAGAAGATTGGTTGGGATGCTACTTTACCTAAACAATACCAGACTTGATATTACTTTTAAAACCCAATAGTTGAGCCAATTTCTTTTCAAACCAACACAAACACATCACACTACAGCTTTAAGAGTTCTTGGATACCTTAAGGGTTGTCATGGCAAAGGTCTTCTTCCCTAGAGCCTCTTCTCTGCATTTATAAGGTTTCTCAGATGCTGACTGGGCTGGATGTGTTGATACTAGGCTTTCTATAACTGGACGATGCTTCTTCTTATGCAACTCTTTGATTTCATGGAGGACCAAGAAACAAATTACTATTTCTAGATCTTCTTCTGAAGTTGAATACCGTTCCTTTGCCTCAGCTACATGTGAACTGCAATGGCTTCTCTACTTGCTCAAAGATCTCCATGTTAGCTATATAGTAATTTCTTTAAAATTAATTTGTCTACTTGGATTTCAATTTTAATCAAATTAAACTTCTATAGTTTAGAGTACTTCCATTTCCATATCTATGATAACTTACATTTTAAATAATGCAACAGTGAGAACGCAGAGAAATTTTGTTTTCTATAGGATATAGGAAACATTAACCCAGAATATTGTTGTTAAACTTGGTTGATTCATTAATGAGTCATACCTCGTGTGTGATGGGAATAAAATACTTATTTGGTGTGTCTGCAATTAAGGACCAAATGTTTGGGCACCAAATTAAATCTTCAACTCAACTTCACCAAATGAAGCGTTCTTCCCTTTTCTAAAAAAAGCATGAATAAAGGTTAAAAAGTGATATTTGATCACTGTCCGCACAATTTTCATTAGAAAAATCTCTTATTAACAAGTATATCAGTGCAATAGACTTGTATGAAGAAGTGAATAAAAAGTTGAGGATACACAAATCCTACCTAACTTAGAGATGAAAATTGGAGAATATAGAACATCACAAAAAAAATACCACTCATTTTGCAATGTTATTAAAAGTACCACACTCAAACTAATCGGACTACAATATTAAATGGAGTTGCAATGTTAGGCTGTAACAAAAAATAATAAAAAATGTCTGAGTTGAGATTATTTTGTTGGACGAGTGGTCGCACAAGAAAAAAAGATTTAGAAAAATACAATCATTAGAAAGAAAATTGGGGTGGCTCCATTTTAGAATGTTGAATGTTGGTCTGAATTATTGTCTTAGGTGATTTGGACATACATAGTGAGCTATAGAAGCACCCCTAATGAGGGTTAACTAGATTGAGTATAATGCAGTAGAAGGAGATAAAAAGAACTACATGCCTAATTATTTTTTTTATAAACTCTTCTTCATCCTCAGAGAAATAGTTCAATTGACCTTTCTGTTTTCCTCATCTCAAATTGGCTAATTCCTTGTTCAATAATTACAAAATGTTGGTCTGATTTGCATAGATGTAATATTTGATGGAGGTTTTATATAAACCTGAACTTTGATCATTTTGCAAATTGAAATGATGAAACTTTAAAAATCTTCTTGTTCAGCCCATAAACCATGACTAATCCACTAAGCAATCTTTCTGTTCAAGTAATTGAGAAAAATACCTTATTCTCGTGTTACTTTCAAGTAATTGAGAAAAATGTTGCATATATGGGCTTATTCTCTTTCACACATAAAGTTTTTTTTTTAAGAAGTTAAAATGGAATATATTACCAAAATAACTTTCACACATAAAATTAATTTTGAATGTCATGCATGTGTCTCCCTCTTCTATTGCTCATACTGAAATGTCACATGCCACTTCATGCCTAACCAATAACCATTTATTCAGGTTTTATAAAATTGACTATGATGTCATACGTATATACAACTTTAGTATATACAATAATGTCAAACCGACCGGTTTCTGTTGAAGTGAACTCTCTAATTTTGTAAATATTTTATAAAAATATATACCCACTTTAGGCATGTGTTTAAATGTTTTCATTGAATATTTTAACTTGGAAATAAACTTATAAAAAGAGTCTATGCTAATTATTGTTCATAATTTGTTTGATCAAAGAATTTCCTCAGCTTGGTTGACCATATAATTAAGCTTTTATTTTCAAAAGTTTTTTCTTTCTTTCTTTTCAAAGTCATTTTCTTGCATTCATGGTAATAGCAACAATTAATCAGTCTACTTTGCTGAAATATAGCAATTTAATAATTAATAGGAATGTAAAGATTTGAGAAGTGGAACTCTTCAAAATAAAAGTAAAGATTAATTAGTATACATTGTTGGCTACACATGCATCGAGTTATGTGTTGCTACGTCAAATAATAAATATAAAAACACATAAATTATCATATACATTAATTGACGTGATTGTGTCAAAAAAATTAATTGACGTGACAACGTTTCATTAAATATGGTAAAATAATAGTACGTCGATAATGTATATTAATTAAATTCAGAGTATCATAAATTACGAATTTTATCTACCCCATATTTCATACATTAAGCTATATTTTAAGAAAGAGAAACGATTAATATAGCGAAAATAAATTCACGAAATGATTCCCTCTTCTACACCACATGTTGAGTTGTTATCAGGGCGTTTCAATAAAATTGGAGGCTCGGCTCTAATATTAAAAATGACCCTTAATAAAAATAATTAATGATAATTTAAATAATTGCAAATTAACAATAAGCACTAATTTGATTTTAATCTGTTTTTGTTGAATTTGTGTTGTTGATAGATGTGTGGGTTTGGCCTAACTTGTTCATTTACTCTTTACTTTTGTCAAATAATAAGTGTTTAATTTAGACCTACATAACAAAAGCAAATATTATCCTACATCCCAACAATTATACTCATACCCTTATAAATAATTGAGGCCCCCATAAATTGGAGGCTCAGCTCCGTAAAGCTCCTTGCGCATGGCAAGGAACGGCCCGGGTTGTTATTGGTACAAAAGAGAAGTTCAAAAAATATCTGCTTTTAAAATCATATCTCTTGAAACAACACGAAACCACCTTGAGTTATTATAAGGATCACTTATACTCCATACATAATCTCAAATAATATTTCGAATATTGATTGGATATTAAATGATTGTAATTGGTTTGGCTCTAAATCAATATTATTCCTCCAAACACATTGAGATTGAAATGGTACCATGCATTAAAAAAATGACAGAACACTTTATTAAGTTGTGTAGCTTAGTAGAGAGCTACAGAGAGAAGCTCATCCTTTGTAACATGGTTTGGGAAGATGGTGAAATGTGCAAACCATAAGCTAAGAAAGGAAATGAAAAAGGGAAGAAGTTAAACATCTTGATGGTAAGTAGTGAAACATTGAAATTACATCTATTTGTGATTTGTGTAAGCCACATGGATATGTCTTTAAAGCAAATTTTGTCTTCTTATTTATAGGATGTTAGTAATGTCAATTAATTTCTAGTTGGTACTAGTACTACTATATAACCAAACTGGATCTCTCAAAAAAAAAAAAAAAAACCAAACTGGAAACGAAGCTAGAGGGCATTGCCAGCATGAAGCAATACCCATTTTGTCAAAAAAGAAGAAGCATGAAGGAAATAACTATATGCTTTTGTTTTACTATATGTTGATTATTAATTCCTCGATGAACTCTTACTATATTTGTGAAAATTTGACAAGGCCAATTTCGATCACGTATATTTTAATGTGAATGGAAGTGCATGCGATAGCACACATATCTAAATAGATTTTTAGAGAGGATTTATCTTTCTTTTTTTGTAGGGATTGAGAGGATATATCTTAAATGTTTTTGAAGGAAGGATATATCTTAAAAGTTGGAAATTAAAAATGGAATTATTTTATTGTAAATATGCGACAACTATCATCGAACTGAGAGAATATATTTTATAATTTTTTTGAGAGAACATGATTTTGATTTGAGTGTAAAGAGCGCACAATGTTAAATTCATTATTGGTAAATATTGTCCTCCTTCCGCTTTAAAATAATAGTCATTTAAAGTTTGTCCATGATTTTTAAAGAATTGTTTTATGTATTGATTTCAATGATAAAATTAATATCATTTACTAAAAAATATTCTTATTAATTGTAATTAGTGGAGTAATTGTAAAACAAAAAAAAAGTAGTTAGTAGAGTAGTTAAGTTGGATAAAATTCAATAAATAAGAGTATAATAGTGAAAAAGAAATTATAAATATTGTAGTGGTATTATAAAGTACTAGAGAGACAATTTTTTGAAAATAGAGGAAATACTTTTTTTTTAAGAAAGTATTATACATGAACAATAACTGTGAGTGTGAGGCATGAACTTTTGGAAAGAACATAGAGGATAAAATTGTAGTGTTATAAAATATTTATTCAATTGTAGTGTTACACAATATTTGACCCCTGTTTACATGTAGTTTTGGTCTAAAATATTTTGATTTTTCAAATGTAATTAGAAACATAGGCGTGCATGCTCAAACCAAAACTGTTAAAGTTAAAAACAAAATCAGAAACGCAGCGTCACTGTGAGTGCTAGAAGTAACAACTAGTACTCATCTTGCTTGTGCTCAAATCTTTCTAAAATGGTGATTGGTCAAAAAGACAATTAATTAATAGGAGGGTAGAGAGGAGAAAAATCAGAGATTTGGAAAGAAAACAAAAACTTGTCGCGCTTCCTAGTAAAAGTATCATAAATTTGGCTTCAGCATTTTACATCATCATGTTTGGTTGTCTTGCATGGCATCTATAACTGATTTGCCTAGTAAAAGTATCATATATGTTTTTTTTTTTACAACGTTGGAAATGTTTTGGATCATGAAAGTTGAAGGTTTGACCGTATAATGGAGCATAATTAATCTCCTCTCTATATATATAGACGTGCTATGTTACCATACACCATGCACCCAAACCCAAACTTATCTTATTTCCACATTTCTTCTCCCATCCAACAATGCCTAACATCAACAATTTCCCAAAACACAAACTTTTTGCATTAGAAGGCGGAATTATTAAGTTAAGCACCATGTTCACTGCCTCTATAGCTATTCTCACCGGCCTAATGTGCATACCCGGATCCGAGGTGTTAGCAAACGAGGAGATTAATTATGCTCCATTAGTTGTACTTATGTGTTTCATCTGTTTCTCTTCCACAACCCTAATAGCCTTATCCATAAAACAAGCACTCTACCTAAACAAGCTCCACGAAAACACCATAGACAAGATCATGATTGGCTGTGCTTCGGTGTTATTCTTTGGCATAACCATGCTCGTTGGTTCAACAATGAGTTTATGGGTCCTCTTAAAGTGTTCAACCTTTACTCTAATTTTATTCGATGTGGGACATATAACTCACACTTATACACAACAACACAACACTCCCCCTCAAGTGTGAGTCCATCAATTCATCATGCTCCCCTTGCTTGTATCGCCGTTGCTGCTTTTTGCGCAAACGGACCGGCTGTCTTGGTCGTACCCTTCGTTGAAGGGGGCTCTGATACCATTGTTGGATCAGTGAGGGGAGCTCGGGGGACCGTCCACATCGAGGCTAGAACAACCACACTAACAAGAGAGACACCACACTCTTACTCAAAACTTTAAGACAATGGGTTTATGGGTCCTCTTACTTATAAGGTGTTCAACCTTTACTCTTTTATCCGATGTGGGACATAAAACTCACACTTGTACACAACAACACATTTGTCATTGTAGTGATGCAAAGACTTGGTGGCCTCTACTGTTTGACCACGATTCCACTTTTTCTTATCATTTTTAGTAGCGCGTGCTTTTATCGAGTGATGTTCTGGCATTCATATCTCACTGAGGATGATATTCCAGCATAGTTTGTTAGATAAACTTATTACTTAGTAAGTATTATGCTAGTAATTTGAACCATAGCCTAGTATTATTATATTAGTAACCTTCCTAATCACTCTAATCTCGATGTTTCTCCTAAACCATCCTATGAGTTATGAGTACCAATTAGTTAGTTAGTATTTATTATTTCAAAATTGTACTACTACTAAATTTTATGAAATGAAATGTTATGGTTCTAATGGTTTGTGTCTCAAATTTATTATCATCTTTTTATATTGAATGTTTCTTTGCTTTCTTAATTAACTAGTATACACTACTAAAAAAATAAAAATTAGTGAGGGAAATTTAGTAAGGGAAAACGTGAAATCCCTCTCTAATTCCGTCACTAAATTTTGCGACCAAAGAATTTGTGAGAGATTTTATTTTTTCCGTCACAAATTTTCCTCTCTGATTTTGCTTTTTCTAGTAGTGTATAAATAGTTTATGTTATTAGTGTAATTTTCAACTATTTGATTAAAGGAATGCATGAATGGATGGGATCATATATACACGTGATGAAAGGGAAATTTTCAAGTAATAAATTAAAAGTTTTTCTTTTCTGAGGTGTTTTCAATTAAAAGCTTATGTGAGCGTGAAGTCAGAATGAATGGCACCACACAAAACCAAAAATCAATCTAGCAGCAAAGCATTTCAATAACAGATATTTAAAATCAATTAAGATAAAATTCTCTCAACCAATACTTGCTTAAAAACAATGTTGAAAAATCTTGATTAGACTTTTTAAGGTGATCTTGTTCAATATTTCTAGCAAGAGTGATTGTGTGAGTTATTTACGACCTTCATAGAAAATCGGTACAGTTTTCTCACTATGATGCCGAGTTTGGACTATTATTAATAAAATTTCAAGTTATTGAAGGAAAAAAATAAATCAAAATCTCCTATTTTGAGTTTAGGACTAAGATCAACTGTCGTCACTAATTAGACGAAGTCACACCCAGTCCGCTTACTATGGTGATTGAATTGGGATCAAACGATTCCTATTTCAATCTCCGCTAATATATACAAATCTCGATCCAACAATCACGATTGAATCAACAATATGCAGTTTGCAAAAAATCCTAATATTTTGAGGAAGGAATATAGTCTTCGATATATTGAAGCGAAATTGCATGGGGTGCCATATGAAATATTTTGAAAATATTTGTGTTATTTGCACAGACGATTTCCGACAAAGTCTTTCAACATCACATATCATTGAGTGTGGACATTGGTTTCAAGTTGAAATAAGATTTTTTTTTTCTTCGAAATTCAATAACCGAATAAATTTAAATATATTATTTTCTCATTTGTCAGGATATATTCAAACCGTAGACCTTTAACTCCTTAACTATTTTAATCTCTTAACTCAATAAATAGTTATATTGGATTAGTTATTATATAATTGTGTTTAGACTCTTTTTACCATTTTCCTCTAAATTTTCAACCCTCCAAACAGAGACGGATGCAGGTTGTAGGATTTGTGGGCTTGTGCCCACACAAAAATTTTAAAAACAATTTTTTTGGTAGTATATAATGTATCAATAGTTGACATTTTCACCACATGAATCACACTTATCACAAATTATTTCTCTCTTGGCCCACACTTATCATCATATATCTCAAACTATTATTAAGAACTAGATGCGAAATCAAGTAGGGGATAACTGGTTAAATGATTATTGAGTTATTTTTATAGAGACATATCATTCAAAGTTTCCATATTATAAATAATCGTAGAGAACAATTATTAATGCTACAAGTTTTTATATATAGTTCCCCCACTATTCAAAAATCCTGAATCCGTCACTGCCTCTAAAGCCTTCTCTTCTCCTCCCCTCTAAACTCAAACAATTCCTTAGTGTGTGCTTAGTCTTTTGCCACTGTTCAATTTTTTTGATTTCTTTAGCTCCGAGTTATTTAATTTCCATCCATGAGTGCTAATCTTTCCAACCTATAATCACAAAGATAGAATCTTGCTATGGCGGTTAGCTCACACCTGCCTCCCCATACGTACGAATCTTGCCAAAAAGGGGGGTTCCTTCTCCGGATGCTTGTGTAACTTATGATGTTATGGCTGAAACTCACGTTCACGCTTTCTTTCTCTGTCCCAAGGCTTCGAGTTGTTGGAAATTAGTGCAGCTCGACAACATCATCGTTGATCTGATATATAATACTAGTGATTTTACCAAGCTTCTGTTTGATTTCTTTGACAGGTTATCTGTTCAACAACAACCTTTGGCCTCCATGATTCTTTGGAACATTTGGAAGGGTCGTAACTCTAAACTTTGGGAAGGATCTGACACACCTCCTTCAATCATTGTTCAAAGAGCCAAAGATTCACTCCATGAGTGGCACTGTATGCAAAGAGCGAGGCAACCGGGTCAGGGTACATACATCGAAGCCAAGTGGATGAAACCGCTGCCACCATCCATGAAGTGTAACGTTGATTGCGCACTTTTTAATAATAACACTATTACCGGATATGGCTTTTGCATCCGTGATTCATCAGGTCATTTAATGCTAGGAATGTCCGACTACGCATTCTTTTCCTCTTCACCAGCTGAAGCTGAGGCATTGGGGCTGTTAGAAGCAATAAAGCTTGTTGTTGCACGTGGTTTTCCATTTGTTATATTTGAGTCAGACTGCAAGTTTGTTGTAGATGCGGTTAATTCTTCACAAGTTCCCCATAATGAAATTGGAGATATTATTAGTAGATGTCAGGATTTGTTGTCATCTCACAGTCAATTCATTGTCAGTTATGTTAGGAGGCAAGCAAATAAGGTTGCACACTCTATAGCTAGAGCATCCTTATCTCACCCTAACCCCTATATTTTCGATCATGTACCTTCTTATTTGTACCTTTAATTATTAATGATATGGCTTAGTTTTGCCTTTGCTCAAAAAAAAATACAAAGATAGAATGTAAAATTACCTAGACTCATAATAAAACCTAAATTTGATACTTATCAAATACGTAAATAAGTTTTCTCAACAAAAAAAATTACGCAAATAAGTTTCAAATGAAGAAGTTACGTTGGCCGAATTATATTAAGTTGAAATAATGTGTTAACATTGTGTTAATTAATACTGTAGCTGAGTATATATAATCATGGTCTGTATGAAAAAGTACTGAAATTAATTGTAAAACCATTTTTTATTCCTTTGGGGTGTATAGATCAAATGAAATAAAAGAGTTTTTCGCACTACCAAAAAAATTAAAAGAGTTTTTCTTGGTGATATCAATTTTAGAAGGCGTAAAAACTACCAAGAGTAAGGAAAAACTACCAAAATAGATTTTTTTTAAAAGCGTAATGATAAATTAGATTGAAAAGTGAGTTTTTAAATATGCCAAACTACCCATTTTTTAAATTTAACACTTCTCCTTTTTGAGATTGAATGGAGTTTCAACACTCAATTCCTTTAATGCACCAGTACTCATGGGAAATAAAAATTACTATTATCACATTGTATGCACCTTGCACACAATTTTTTCTTAACATAATGTTGGTAGTAAGGGTACTATCTATTTTCTGCACAGACGGATTTTATTTCCTTCTGCCCCCATTGTTTGCTCAGTTTGTGAGTGTGTCAGACTTGCTTAAACAAAACCTGTTAACAATAAAAAATAAGAGAAATGATAACTTGACACAATATTGACATCATGGACGATTTTGACATTTCAACCTTAAATCCAGTGCAGTTTTGTAAAACCGTCTCTCTCTCTCTCTCCCTCCCTCCTATGTGCGCATTCACTCTTTGTTCCTCTTCTTCCCCCTCTTTGCTCCTATGAATCATTGCTTTGTTGGATTCATTATCATAACCGTTGATTTACTTTGTTTGAAAATATTATAAAAAATGCAAGTGATCTGAAAGAACTATTTTAGGTAGACTTCAAATTTGAGTCACTGTAACTTTTTGAAAGGAAAAAGAAGAAAAAAAACAATGTCCGTATAGGCACATTTACAATGAAACAACTTCATTCTCAAATCTTTGAAATGTGATTCAAAGATATAATGTTTTCTTCAAAATCCCTTTAATCTTGTGAGGGTGTAAAATTCCACTAAAACTACAGCCAGAAAAGCAAATACATGCATTGACAGACACGACGACGGCGGTGACCTGAATAGGACCAAGAAATGAGAAAGAGTGAAGAATTGTGAGAGAAAGTTGAGAGGAATGAAGAGCTCAAGCGAGCGAGAGAGATCAATGACAGAGAGAGATACAGTGGTTGCAAGAGTGATGACGGCGATCAGGGCCGATGGATGTTTGTTGGTGAGAGAGGGAGACCATCGTGGGTGTGTGAGAGAGAGAATGCTCCTTGGGTTTGTGTTTGTCACACGTGTCACATGTATTGGAATGGAAACTCATACGGTGTCGTATTTTTGTCGCAAAAACTGTATTCAGTTATCAATCCTCTAAAAACAAAGACATAAAGTTTAAAAACAAAAACATAAACGCATGTGTCACTCTGAGAGCTAGAAACTATCAACAAGCAGTGTGAAAGCTAGAAGCCGAAATATTACGACAATGGTGATTGGTCAAAAAGTAAAAATTAATTAACGGTGTTTCGTTTCAGCATTTTGCATCATCATGTTTGGTTGTCTTTTATCGAATTTGGAGCTTCCACGACATCTATGGTCGATTTTTATCCTTATAAACTGCTTGTATTTTTTTAAATATTTTGCTCTCTAATTTTTGTAGTAAGTTACAATGTCAAATTTTGTAATTAAAAAAAAATCCTATATTCCAACTACTTTAATTAATTGCATAAAAAAAGTTACATACTGAGTAATCCAATACACAACAACATATGATTAATTCACGAAACATGAAAATCAACCTGAGTATTGGTTTTGTGAGTCTTCGATCACCAACAAGAATGAAGTTTAATATGAAGTTTTCTCCTACCATTCGTGGTGGTTGAATCATTTACCTTGCTTGGAAATATTTTTGTAACAGGGTAGCTTTCTTTTTTGAGCTTGTTTTGGCTCCCCATTTTTGTTATTTCTTGTAATTGACTCTTTTAGTTGGAGTTTGGCACTCCTTATGCTGAAATCTCCAGACTTTAAGTAATTTAATTCATTTTAGCTTCTTAAAAAAAAGTTTAATATGAAGTAACTACTCCATCAAAAGATATTTATTATTGAAAATTCTTGCATTACGCTCTTTCTATATACGCACCACTGAAACGTAAAGCTTGTTCACGTATGTCAGCTGGGTTAATTGTTTCCTCCTTATCACACCTTCTGAACAAAACTTGACCCCATGCAATGACATGTTAGGATCTTCTCCATTTTTTATTTATTCAATTTCCTTTATTACTCTAATTTTAAAAATATAAATACATAAATGTGACAATAAATGAGTTCAATTTTTTTAATACATCCCAAAAATATTTTAAAAAAAATTAATAACAAAGAGAATAAATGAAGAGAAGAATGGAGAGATCCTAACTCCAAAGAGAAGGAAGCAAATGAATACCACTTTATTTAATTGAATAAAACATAATGAGACAATTTCACATCTCTTTGAGGAGTGTGAGTGGTCAAAGCAAATATGGTTTGGTTCCTCTTTAGGTGTGGCGTTCAATTCGCATGCTTCCAGATATGTACCCTTTCAAGAGTGGTTGAAAACAAATATTATTGATACAAACGAGGATAGTATAGTTAATATGTTGGCTTTGTGTTATGAAATATTGTGCACTAGAAATAAAAAATGTTTTGAGGGGACTAAAATTGATATGGCTGTCACGATGCAAAAGACAAACAATTAACTAGTAACAACAATTAACTTTAAAAAACTAGTTTTATTTTTCTTGTATTTACCAAGCCCCAACAATTAACTTTAATAAACAATAAATCATTATCATGCGTCTGCCTATGGACCAACAATATCAACTATTGAGAGAAAGAGAGATGGAGAAGGGAAAAGGGAGAGTGAACGATTTTGGGTTCTTTGACGATAATATTGAAGGGGCGATTGAGGGAGAAATTGCCGAGGGTACAATATGTTGTTTGCCTTCTAACTTCTCTTTTTGGTGCATGTCTCTATGGCATTCCATGCTTATGATAACTGGGGGTGTTTTTAATTTGAACAGTTCAACTGACTTAACATTTGTAGTATTAAAGAATATAATTGTGCAGATTTGGGGATTACTTTACAATCTTTGATGCCAAAACAAAAGCATATTGCAATATAAGCTTGATGGTAATGGCTACAAAGATTTCACTTCATTTTAAAATTCAAACAACAAACTTGATTTCACATTAATTCACATGTGAAAATCTCCTTCATTCTGAATCATATACTAATGTTGTCTCATTTTTTTCTATTCTCATTGTTTCTTTCTTAAATATCTTTATTATTTTCATTTTGATGATAAAACCAACCCTCACTTAATTCATCTTTCAGTTTTCATAATATCAATATTATTATGAGAATGCTAAGATCATCTGCTCAATATTATAATTAAAAAATTGGTAAAATAGAACAGGAATTTTATTCTTAGTTATGTATGTATTTAGTTTTTTTCTTCTAAAAATCGGTTGAAGTTATGTTAATATTGTTTTTGTTGCTACTTTTATGAGTTTGGAGGTCGACACCCTCTAGGATCTTGGGTGAGTATCTCAATTTCAATTTTGAATTTCCACCCTCAATTTCGTTCATGTATTGGAATAACCTTAAATTTATGTCATTTCTTTTTCAATTTTATAATCAATTGTTATGTGCGGTGGACCTTAAAGATTTGGAGCAGCTATTACAAGTAAATCTAATGGTATAAAAGAAAACATTGATCAGTGCATTTTTTATATTTTTATTTTTAAGATCAGTGCACTTCAATTGAGATTACACTTGATTTTTTAATATATATATATATATATATATATATATATGGTGCCATGCTTGGTTTAAGTGATTCCATTTCTATAGCATAGAATAGTTTGAACAAACCTCTATAGTACTATGCAATAGTGCAATAGTAGAGATTGATAAAAACCCACGCAAAATATTCTTCTCATAATTTTCTCTACTGTTTTTGCATTGCTGCATTCTCTTTTTATGTTGTTATGGGTGTGCGTTATGTACCAGATGTGTGGAAGGCCAATAGTTGGCATGTCTTAGAGTGTGTGTGAGATACAAATTTTAGAGGGAGAGGAAATACATGTGAAAGCATGGAGGAATCAAGCAATTTAAGGGAAGGATTAGAAAAAGGAAACGCGACGGAAATGGTGGGATTAGTTCGTCCTAAATTAAAATGGTATCATGAAGACTATGGTTCAATTCTTCCTTTTTTTTCATTTATTGTGTTATTTTTTTAGGAGACTTATTGTATAATTTTTTAATCCTAATTTTATTCTCTTTTTCTTCACTTCTGTTTTGTTTATATCGACCAATGGACAGGTGAATAGATATGGAGAAAGAATGGAGAATGCAAAGTGGTGTGATGTTCTTCACAAACTATCTTTTAATGCCTTCCCATTTCTCAAAAATTTTAAGAATGAGACTCAAACATACTATATACTCAAAGCACGTGTTTTTAAGTGTACTTTTGATCTATGTTTATTATTTGGAAAATTCTATGGTGAAGTCGTGAGAATGACTTTTTTGGCGAAGTTAACCCTATGACCAATAAAAAAGGCTTTCAACGGCACTTTCATGGGTGCGGGAGGTTATGACAGATCTTGTTGTTTATGGTCGTTTGTTCTTAGCAGAAAGTTGTTCACTTAATTAAAATGTTGTTGCTTATAGTAGTATTTTTTTATTCATACTAGCTTCACTGCTAGGACACACAATTCACTTAATTTTTAGAAATATGGTTGGTTATTCCTGCAATTTGTTTATGCTCTAGTTCTATTTGATGCAAGCAACACTAGTTCAGTTCTGTGCCTTGGGATGTAAAATATGCAGCTAAATCATTATGTTTCACTTGGTATGCTGTTTCAATTTCATATAAGTAAATTGAGGCTAAACCAGAAACAGGTTTCATAAAAGATAAGTCATGTGCTAGTT